>LGVF01143090.1_pt1 | contig 10184 bp, 10 predicted proteins | sample 469901 | NCBI WGS metagenome assembly LGVF01 (sample SAMN03893561, study PRJNA290197) | marine sediment metagenome | material: sediment; isolation source: combined push core samples #3730, #5133, and #5579 collected at Hydrate Ridge | place: Pacific Ocean: Hydrate Ridge | reverse complement strand
CCCAGGATTTCCCCATACTTTTCATCAACGACAAGTTTAACCCAGCCTCCGTAATCGTTCATTCCCAATGCTTTCCCGTTGGCCTGGAAATTAAATCGGCCTACAGCAACCTCGTATCCAGCATCCTTGGCCTGCCCCTCGGTTAAACCGAAGGAAGCTACCTGGGGATGGCAGTAGGTCGCCCGGGGCATATTATGGTATTTGATTTCAGTCGAAGGAACTCCAGCAATATGTTCGGCGCAGATTACTCCCATTGCCATGCCAACATGAGCCAGCATTAATTTCCCGGTCACATCACCAATGGCCCAGATGCCAGGAACATTTGTTGCCATGGACCCGTCAATTTCAATAAACCCATGCCGATCCACCTTCACACCCGCTTTATCCAAACCTAAATCCTGGCTGTTGGGGACAAAACTGGTAGCCAGCAGGACTTGATCGGCAGAGATTTTTTCCTCTCCCTCTGGCGTTTCCACCACTACATTCACTTTTGTCTTAAGTGTTTCAACATTGGTTACTTCACTCTTAACCAATGTGGTTATGCCTTGTTTGTTAATCGCTTTCTCCAGCGCTGCACTGATTTCTTCGTCTTCATTTGGCACAATTCGGTCAAGCATTTCCACTACAGTAACAGGTACCCCATAGCTGTTCCAAATGGTGGCAAATTCCATCCCAATGGCTCCTGCTCCGATAATTAGGGCGGATTTGGGCAAAGAATCCTGCAAAATGGCTTCTTTATAGGTAACTACCTGTTTGCCNNCCGTCAATTTCCATGCCCGGGATGATAAAGGGTCTGGCGCCGGTAGCAATGATGATGTTACCCGCTTGAAGTTCTTCAGTGCCATTTTCATCGCTGATTTGGATTGTATTTTGGGAAGTGAAAACCGCGCTGCCAGTAAAGAGTGTGACCTTGTTTTTCTTTAGTAAATATTCCACCCCCTTGGTTAGTCGTTTTGAAACCTGGCGGCTGCGTTTAACCGCAGCGCTATAGTCGAGTTTTAGATTGTCAAATGAAAAACCAAAATCCTTCCCTTGGGTGCGGAGGGTATAAGCCACCTCGGCGTTTTTCAGCAGGCTTTTGGAAGGGATGCAGCCGATATTAAGACACACGCCGCCTAAAAATTCCTTCTCTACTATCGCGACTTTCTGTCCGAGTTGGGCAGCCCGAATGGCTGCCACATACCCTGCAGGACCCGCACCTATAACAATCAAATCAAATATTTGCATGGTTTTCCTCTTGGCTGTTTTATTTGCTGACAAGCATCAGGCAGCAGTTTTTATCAGGGTTGTTCCTCTAGCCTGCTCCCAATATTTGAACCTGTCTCTATGTTAGTGCAACCTGATGAAATTGGGAAGGTTGGATTATGATTGTTGTTTGAACTGGCGCTTGATAGATTAAGGAACTATGCGGTTTGAGTGTAAACCAACATATATTGACAATCAGATGGGAGGGTGGGGCGATTTGGAAACCAGTGCTGGATTAGGGAGTAGTTCTAGCATTATTGATAGATAAAAATTTTCAACTCAGGAGAACACTATCAAAACCGAGTCCAATATTCCCCTCCTTTTATGTTTATTAATGAGATGAAGGACAATGACATACAAAGAATATCTTATGAAGAGAAATCAAAGAAAACTTCTCACATTTTCGGCAATCCCCTCTGAGTCTAAAGAATAATATTTTTGTAGATCTGGATAAGGGCCAGCTAAAGTATAGTGATCTGGTAGTGCTAAGCGTTTGAACGAAATATTCAAATTGGATTCAGCAATAACCTCAGCAACTGCACTTCCTAATCCATTGACAATATTGTGTTCTTCAACTGTGAGAATTCGTCCGGTAGTTTTAGCTGCTTTTTCCACTGCATCCCTGTCAATCGGTTTTATAAAAGCCATATCTACTACGCCCGCATCAACACCTTCTTTTGCCAATTTTTCGGTTGCTATCATTGCGTTTCCAACTGAGGCGCCATAGGCAATGATGGTGATATCTTTGCCCTCTCGCAGGACATTGGCTTTTCCAATCTTGTATGTGCTTTTTGAATGGTAGACTGTGGGCTCCACAGCTCGACTTAAGCGCATATATACCGGACCATGATGATCTTTGATGGCTTCCAATGCCATTGCGGTAGCCATACCATCAGCTGGCGCCATTACAATCATATTGAAGATAGAACGCATGACCCCGATATCTTCTATTGAGTGATGGGACGGACCAGCTTGACCCAGGCTTATCCCACTATGGGTAGTGCAGATGCGCACTGGAAGATTTGGATACGCAATATCGGTTCGTACTTGTTCCAATGCCCGCAGCGCAGCGAATATTGCATAAACGCTGACAAAGGGTATTTTTCCTTCTCTAGCAAACCCGGCAGCAGCCCCCATCATATTTTGCTCAGCGATCCCAAAATTGAAAAATCTCTCAGGCCATTTTTCTCTGAATTTGGTAAACCGGACCGAATCAGGTACATCAGCTGTGATTGCTATAATCCTCTTGTCTAATTCCGCCTGCTGATATAAAGCGATACCATACGCGTCGCGGCTGGATATGTTGAGATATTTATTGTTATCCATATTCACCTGTTGTTAAGTTCCAATTTTTCGTTTTTTATCTGTTCCAGTGCTAGTTGGGCTTGTTTTTCATCCAGGTGTGCAAAATGTGAACCGGGAATATTTTCAAGTGAGGAAACACCCCGCCCTTTGATTGTATTCGCTATGATCAGTTTCGGTTTACCTAAAGAATCTGCTGAAAATGCGGTCAATAATTCTTCAATATCATGCCCATCGATTTCTATAACAGTCCATCCAAATGCTTCGCCCTTATCCGCAAGGGGATCAAGACTCATAGTTTCTTTTGTAGTTCCCTCTTGTGATAGGTGATTTCGGTCGATGATGGCTGTGAGATGATTCAGTTTGTAATGAGAAGCGCTCATCATTGCTTCCCAAACGCTGCCCTCCATTGATTCTCCATCTCCCAGGATACAATACACCCGCCAAGAGCTGTTATTGCTTTTCCCTGCTAACGCCATACCAACAGCGACGGAGAGCCCATGTCCCAGGGATCCGGTACTGTGTTCTATCCCGGAGACTCTTGCATCGGTATGCATACTGTATATGCTGTCAGTTTTATTAAAATCATCTAAGACACTGATTGGGAAAAACCCACACTGGGCGAGAGTTACTAATAAGCCAATGTTTCCGTGTCCCTTACTTAGAATAATCCGGTCACGCTCTGCCCAATCCGGGTTCTCTGGATCAATATTAATAACGTGAAAATATAATACAGTGAGTATCTCTGCCAGAGATAAACTTCCCCCAAGGTGAATGCCAAAATTCTGCTCGTTAGAAAGTCGGATGATCGTTTCTCGATATTCAAACGCCATTTCCTGCAATTGGGTAATTTGTCTTCTATTGTTCATGAATGATATTTTACCGGATATATGATTTAGGGGCATATCGAATTGATATGCCCCTAAATGGATTTTCTTAGTTTATAGGTTTATTGTTTAGCCACCAAACAATCTACCAATTAAGCTGATTAAGATCCCAACCCACTGGAAGTCAGCGTCACCATAAGTGGCGTTCTCCAAGCCCAAACTGCCGAGAGCGGGGAGCAGCAGCGCTGCCCCAAGGCTGATGATAATGCCGTTGACAAATCCACCAATGATCGCACCGCGGCGACCACCGAAAGCGTTTCCGATCACACCAGCTCCGCCACCAACAAAGAAGTGGGGTACCAGCCCAGGAACGATTGCAGCCAATCCGATTGGGCCCATGATCAGCAGCATAACGATCCCTGCTACAAAGCTGGAGAGGAATCCAATGATAACTGAATTGGCGCCAAAGGGGAATACCACGGGGATATCCAGAGCAGGTTTTGCATCGGGTACCAGTTTATCTGCGATACCTGAGAATGCGGGAACGATTTCTGCCAGGATTACCCGAACACCGTAGATCACAACTGCCACACCGGCTGAGAAGGTCAAGGCCTGGATGAAAAGGAATACGAACCAGTTGGTTTCTCCGCCCAAGGCAGCCCGGGATGCGCCGGGAAGGAAGAATACCGGCACCAAGAAGATGATCAGCATAATCATCCCGGTGGAAACCAGGGATTCGCGCAAGAAACCCAAACCCTTCGGAAACTCCATGTCTTCAGCGCTGGTCGTTTCCGGGTCACCACCTGTAAGTTTGGCTACCCAACCTGCAGCAACATAGCTGAGGGAACTGAAGTGACCAATGGTCCAGTCGTCAGTTCCACCAACTTTAGTGGCCAGGTGCTGGGTCCATTTTGGCAGCAGGACCTGCAGTAAACCTAACACAACACCACCAACTAACCACAAAACAATCCCACTCATACCAATGACAGAGAAGGTGACGGCCAAAAGTGTGGCCATGTACAGACTGTGGTGTCCGGTAAGCCAGATGTACTTAAAGGGAGTAAAGCGGGCAAAAACGATATTGAAGAAGAAGCCCAATACCATGATCAGAGCAGCAGCTTGTCCCACTTCACCCACCGCAATTGCTACGATGGCTTCGTTGTTGGGGATGACACCATGAACATTGAATGCTTCCTCAATCATTGGACCAAGAACATCCAGGGAACCAATCAAAGTGATAGCGCCTGCAACCAGAATGAAGAATCCTATTGCTGCTTTGATTCCTCCGGCAAGAGCATCTGAGAAGTTTTTCTCTTTCATCGCTAAGTATCCGACAAAGGCGGTTAACCCGACTAATATTGCGGGGACACTTAGGAGATCAACAAGTACTTTTATTATTCCAGTCATTTCTTACTCCTTAATAATTATTGTTCGTTTAATTTCAACGCCGAGCGAATGCCTTCGGTTAACGCATTCAAATCCATGAAATTCGTTACAGCAATTATGGGCGCTTTTACCTCTCCGATGCGGTCTACAAGTTCGTTAGAAGTAACGATCAGGTCAGCGCCTACTGCTAACCCTCTTGCTGTGCTGATATCTGCAAGTTCAACATCAGCAACGATTTCTAAGGCTTTGAGCACCTTATCAATTTGCATCTTGAGCAGTATGCTGGTTCCAATGCCCATACCACAAACTGCAAGTATCTTTAACCTATTTGACAATTATTTTTTCCTCCTTGCTTTAGAAAATAATTTTGATATTATTATTTTTTCCCAATACCACCTCCTTGAAAACCTTGCTTGTATTCTATCACCCATATAAAATTGCAGTCACAGCTTCCACTGTTTCTGCTTCTAATAATTTCTCAAATTTGGTTTGGTCAGATAGTATTTCAGCAATTTCCTTTAGAGCATCTACGTGCTGTGAGTGATCTAGAGCACCTAAAGCAAATAAGATATGAACAGGATCGTTCTCTTTATTTCCGAAATTTACAGGGGGAAGTAATTTGGCAAATGCCAGACAGGTGGACAGGACACCATCTTCCGGCCTGGAATGGGGAATCGCGACACCGGGGGCGATCACAATATAAGGCCCCAACTCTTTTGTGGTGGCGATCATACCCTCAATATAGCGATCTTTGACTACCCCAGTATCTACCATTAATTTACCAACTGCCCGGACAGCTTCTTCCCAGTCATCGGCTTGAATATTTAGGGCAATTCGTTCAATTGGTAATAGTTCTTTTAGGTTCAATGGTTATCCTAATTAACCGCCACAAATTCGATTCCTATTACAACGGAACTCGTACCAGCTTTTAGTTACACGTTAAGTACTTTTTTATAACACTCCTTATCTCGAAAGGTTACTCATCTTCCAAGCTTCGAATAGAAGGGGCATACATGGCTCTGACGTTCGCAAGAGGGGTTTCTGCTTGTATGTGGTGAGAACTTGCCAGCACATACCCGCCATTATATCCAAGTTCTTTTATCCGTGTTTTTACTTCTCGTTGAACATCTCCAGGGGATCCCTTTGGCAAAGTCTCGACAATATTAATGCCGCCATGAAAACATAATCTGTCTCCAAATTCCTCTTTTAATCTGACCGGATCCATGTCTTTTGCATCCGTTTGAATGGGATTTAAGACATCAATCCCAAGATCAACCAGGTCAGGAAGCAGGGGATATAATGCGCCGTCACAGTGATACATAACCTTTTTATTAAAGGATTTGGCCACATCAATAATTCTAGCATGGTGCGGTTTGATGAATTCTTTCCACATTTGTTTCGAGATGAGCAAAGAGTCTTGGGTAGCCACATCATCGTAAAAGTACACCATATCGACTCTATTGCCGGCAGTAGTGAGAAACCGGCGTGTCTTTTCAACGTAAATTTCTGTGAGCTGTTCCATAATGTAAGCGGGGATTTTTGGATCAATGGCCAGATCCAGAAGAAATCTTTCCATTCCCATTAACTGCCAGGCAACTTCAAAAACCGATCCGATCCGATAGCGAAGATGATATTCTTGTTTTTCGTCCAATTGCTCCAATAGCTTGGGTACGGGAGTGAAATCCCACCAGTCAGGTTCTGGCCAGGAGTACCCCTTAAGGTCTGTCACGGACAGGGCATCATTAAGAGGAAAGGAAGCTAATTCCTCATAGGCCCCATAAGGATGCTCTACGATCTTAAAATGACGTCCCCAAATATCTAATATTTGGTTACCGGGTGTAATTTGCCGCCACATTCGATTAGGAGTGGAACGGCTTGGAGAAGAATACCAGCCGATTTTTGACTCCGGGTTTAATATTGAATCTGGTGGACTGCAGAATTGATCATATGAAATAACTCTGCAATCTACTTCTAGTGTCTGGAGCAGTTGTTCCCAAGCGGGGTTAAATAGAGATGGGGAGTAAAGATCGATTCGCTTTGTGTTCTCATTACCAAGCAAACCCTCCCAGATTTCTGGAACCGCTAAAAAGTCAACCGGAGTTCTGTCTGGAAGCTTAATTTCAAGAATAGTGTTCACACGATCCCGAGGAGAAATCAAAGCGGTCTGACCCTTTTGGTCTTGCATAATTTTATTGTAATAGAAAAGTACTTGCGTTATCAATATGTTCGGAAATTTACTAACCGTGATTTCTTGGCTTCAGCACACATTTCAATAATCCGTTCTAGAATCATCATGCGTGGCAAATCGGCAGCTAATGAAAGTTTCTGTTATGATTTTATTATAAATAGTACAATTATCCATCAAACAAGAAAGCGCAGACATAAAAACAACTGCAAAGAATCCGATATTGATGAACTATTAAGCAGGAGAGTATATGCCGGAAGTTACTGTAACAATACATCACAAAGTGGGTCTTCATGCCCGCCCCGCGGCTATGTTTGTGCAAACTGCCGCAAAATACTCAAGTGATGTTGAAGTCACTCATGGTGAGACCACAGCCAATGCAAAAAGTATCCTGGGCATTCTCACTCTTGGTGCTCATAAAGATGCAGAAATTACCATTAAAGCAGAGGGCGAAGATGCTGATGAGGCACTGAAAGCCTTAGAAAATCTAGTACTAGATAATTTTGGTGAGAACGAATGAAATCCATTTCGGGCATTCCTGGTTCCTATGGAATTGCAATTGGCCCAGCTTTTATATTTGACCGCGGCGAGATCGTCATTAAGACCTATTCGATAATAGATCCTGCTGCAGAGTGGAAACGGTTTGAAGAAGCCCGCGAAAAAACCCACCATCAGCTAGATGAAGCTTATCAGAAAACCAAAGACGATTGTGGTGAAGAAGCAGCCGAAATCTTTAATGCTCAGAAATTAATGCTTGAGGACCCCGAATTAATTAATTCAGTAAAAACTCGGGTTGAAAATGATCTTACCAATATTGAATCAGCTTTATATGAAATTGCTGAAAGCTATGCCCAACAGCTGGAAGCAATTAATGATGAATATCTCAGCGCACGGGCGCTGGATGTCCGAGATGTGTCGTCACGCTGTCTGAGGAATTTACTGGGAACAACAGATTCTCCTGCTGATGGATTAGAAACGCCTTCGGTGATTGTAGCAAAAGATTTAACTCCATCCGATACTGTCCTACTGAACAAGGAATTTGTCCTGGGGTTTTGCACCGTTGAAGGGGGATCAACTTCACATACTGCAATATTAGCTAGAGGATTGGGTATTCCTGCAGTTGTGGGAGCGGGAATAGACGTAGGGGAGATTCGGGACGGTGAAGAGTTAGTAATAGATGGCGATGCGGGGGTAATAGTTATCAACCCCGATCCGGACGCGCTGAAAGAATTCAGAGGTAGACAGGAAAAATTTTATAAGCTCCAGGCTGAGGCTGAGGCAATCACTCATCAACCCGCTGTTACAACTGACGGTCATCAGGTGGAAGTGGTTGCCAATATTGGAAATGTGGAAGGGGTACAAACTGCTCTTGATGCTGGAGCTGAAGGCGTGGGATTGCTGCGCACCGAATTCTTGTATCTGGAAAGATCCAGTTTGCCATCAGAAGAAGAACAATACCAGAATTACAAAACGATTGCCGATGCATTTGGAGATAACCCGGTTATCCTGCGTTCGCTGGATGTGGGGGGAGACAAGGATATACCTTATATCGATATGCCTGTGGAAGCCAACCCCTTCCTGGGCGTAAGGGCAATCCGGCTTTGTTTATCCCGTCCTGAGTTGTTTAAACCTCAATTACGGGCCGCCTTGAGAGCAGGTTATGGGAATAATCTAAAATTGATGTTCCCTATGGTTGCCACTGTAGATGATGTAATTAAAACTCGGGAGGTTCTAGAAGAGTGCCGAGATGAGTTGAAAAAAGAAGGATACGATGTGGCAGAAGAGATGGATATTGGTATTATGATCGAGATTCCCTCCGCTGCGATTATGGCTGATCAATTATCTGAAGTTGTGGATTTCTTTTCAATTGGAACCAATGATCTCAGCCAGTATACTTTAGCGGCGGACCGAACCAATGCCCAGGTTGCTACGATTGCATCCGGCTTCCAACCCGCTGTCTTCCGCTTGATCAAAGGGGTGATTGACGCAGCCCACTCAAACGGAAAATGGGTTGGATTGTGTGGAGAGATGGCTGGCGAGCTGTTGGCTATTCCTATTCTCCTGGGATTGGGGCTGGATGAGTTCAGTATGAATCCTCCTGCCATTCCCTTTGCAAAACAGCTGATTCGCTCGATATCTTTTGAGCACGCTCAACAGGTTGCTCAAACAGCGCTAAATTTAAGAAGCGACACTGAAATTCGGGAATATGTCCAGAAAATGGTCCCTGAAGTTAATATCGGGTAGGAACATCAATGCGAACATTTCCTGAATGCTACAAATGCCTTGTCCGGCAGGCTATATCGGCCCTGGATTCTGCTGAGGTAGATCAAAAAACCCAAGCGCAAATAATAAAAAAAGTAATGAATGCTATTGAGAAAGCTGACGACTCTCTTTCTCCTCCCGAGATTGCCAGCCAAACAAACCGGATAATCAGGGAATCAGTTGAGATCGATGATCTTTACAAAGAGATTAAGAGCAAGAGTCATCATATAGCCCTGGAACATCTGGGTAATCTGAGAGATTTATCAAAACAAGGCAGGGATAAGCTGGAGCAGGGATTAAAAATAAGTGCTGTGGGCAATATGGTTGATATTCTTCATGCAAGGGAATACCATCTCTGGCATGAGGTAGAAACTACCATGCGTCAGGAGCTGCACGGGGGTAGTGTAGAGTCATTTCGGAAGCGGATCACAGAATCGCCATATTTGCTTTATTTAGCAGACAATGTGGGGGAAACGGTATTTGATCGGGTATTCATTGAAACCCTGGATATTCCCGTGATCTATGCAGTCAAAGGGGGAGCAATAATAAATGACGCAACCCAGGAAGATGCCCTCGCAGCAGGAATTGATCAGGTAGCAAAGATCATCGAAACAGGTTCCCGGGGACCGGGGACGATTCTTAATCAATGTTCTGAAGAATTCCAGAATCTATTTGAGAAGTCCGATGTGATTTTGGCAAAAGGGCAGGCAAATTATGAAACGCTGGACGCGCGGGGAGATAGAATTTTCTTCTTACTGCGTGTAAAGTGTCCAATCATCAGCCGCGAAATAAAGTATTCAATTGGCACCCTGGTGCTGAAGCAGGGAGCCCCGTTGAATTAATCAGTTCAGATACTGTTCCCCTTGCTGCCCCCCCTCGAACTAAATATCAAACACATCCCCTCGTTCTGGATACTCGACATCCTGTATGCCTGCTTCCTTCAATTTCTCCATCAACGGTTCTGCGCCGCGGGGTTC
>LGVF01093656.1_pt4 | contig 10184 bp, 11 predicted proteins | sample 469901 | NCBI WGS metagenome assembly LGVF01 (sample SAMN03893561, study PRJNA290197) | marine sediment metagenome | material: sediment; isolation source: combined push core samples #3730, #5133, and #5579 collected at Hydrate Ridge | place: Pacific Ocean: Hydrate Ridge | reverse complement strand
AAAAAATACTTTGACATAACATTGCATATCGAAATTTAATTGGTATAATTCTAATTTGCAAAATTACATTAAAAAAACAATTCACATACGTCTACATAGGCGTATGTGAATTGTTAATAGTTATTTTGATATAGAAAAATACTATGCTTTGAAAAAAGAATCAACAAATTCGTATTTATTAAATACTTGTAAGTCTTCTAATCCCTCTCCTACTCCAATATATTTAACAGGTATTTTAAACTGGTCTGATATACCTATCACCACTCCACCTTTTGCTGTACCGTCTAATTTGGTTACTGCAAGCGAAGTTACATCAGTAGCAAGTGTAAACTGTTTAGCTTGTTCAAATGCATTCTGACCTGTTGAGCCATCCAACACTAACATTACATCGTGAGGTGCATCAGGAACAATTTTTTGCATCACTCTTTTTACTTTAGAAAGCTCATTCATTAAATACAATTTATTATGTAAACGACCGGCAGTATCAATAATAACAACATCTGCTCCCATAGCTTTAGCTGATTCGAGTGTATCATAAGCAACCGAAGCTGGATCAGAACCCATCTGTTGTTTTATTATAGGTACGTCAACACGTTTTGCCCAGATTTCAAGTTGTTCAATAGCTGCGGCTCTAAAGGTATCTGCTGCACCTAACACAACCTTCAATCCTTTCTTCTTTAACTGATATGATAATTTTCCTATTGTTGTTGTTTTACCTACTCCGTTTACACCAACAACCATTATTACATAGGGTCCATTTTCTACTTTAGGAATAACAATTTCTGAAGCTTCTCCTATATTTGTTTCAGAAAGTAATCCAGCTATTTCTTCTCTAAGAATTTCATTAAGCTCAGAAGTTCCAAGATATTTATCTTTTTCAACTCTTGCTTCAATTCTATCTATTATCTTCAAAGTTGTATCTACCCCTACATCTGATGTCACTAATATTTCTTCTAAATCATCAAGAACATCAGCATCAACTTTTGATTTTCCAGCAACAGCTTTTGAAAGTTTAGAAAAGAATGATGTTTTAGACTTTTCAAGACCTTTATCTAAGTTATCCTTTTTTTCTTTGGAAAAGATTCTGTCAAAAATCCCCATATTAAATTATATTTTTAAAATATTGAATATCAAGTTTTGTATGTAAAAAACACAATCTAAACAGCTCTTTTTTACACGAAGCAAATAAACGAAATTTAATTCAATTAAAGTTTTTTTTTATAAACACAAAAAAGCTATTCTCATTATGAGAATAGCTTTGTATATTTTATAAGAATAAACTGAATAAGTAATTAATTTCCTTTCAAAAATTCATTTACTTGGTCTCCAGCCATTACTCTTTCAACAAAAATGTAAGCCCCAGTTTTTGGAGATCTCTCCATTCTGATTGCTTTTGTCAATTTCTTAGTTCCTGTTTGTAATGATGCTACTGCTTTCTTTGCCATGATTCAAACTATTTAATTTCTTTATGAACAGTCATCCTTTTCAAAATAGGATTGAATTTCTTTATCTCCATACGGTCTGGAGTGTTTTTCTTGTTCTTAGTAGTAATGTAACGAGAAGTTCCAGGCATACCTGAAGTCTTGTGCTCGGTACACTCTAAGATAACTTGTACTCTATTTCCTTTCTTTGCCATCTCAATTTTTTTTATTTAATCTCCCGACTAAATTATTTTTTTAAAAAACCTTTTTCTCTAGCTTCTTTAATAACAGCAGAGATACCTTTTTTATTAATGTTTTTTAAGGCATAAGTTGATACTTTCAACGTTACCCACTTATCTTCTTCAGGTAAGTAAAAACGTTTCTTGATCAAATTTGCATTGAACTTTCTTTTAGTTTTGTTCATAGCATGCGATACGTTGTTCCCAACCATCGCTTTCTTACCAGTAAGTTCACAAACTCTTGACATCTTTATAGTCTTTATTTTCTAATGATTTCAATACATTGCAAAAAAGAATAATCCTTGACTAAGTCAAAAGCATACAATTACTCTCGTTTTGCGGTTGGCAAAGATAAAAATTATTTTCCTATTTCAAATACAGAGATGCAAAAAATTTTTCATTACTAAATATCTCCAATACAATCTATTGAATTCTATTAAGATTCTGTAAATTTAATATAGAGTATTTTAATATTTTTCGCTTTAATTCGTCAGGTTTAAAAGGTTTTGACACATAATCATTCATTCCAAACTCTTTTACCTTAACTATTGTTTCTTGCATCACATCGGCAGTCAATGCAATGATAGGAATTTGCGACTTCATTAAATTATTTAGCTTACGAATAAATCTTGTAGCTTCAAAACCGTCCATTTCAGGCATATGTAAATCCATAAGTATAATATCACAAGGATTGTTGGATAAAATATAATCGAATGCTTCTCTGCCATTTTCGACCTCTACAACCTCTACTCCCCATCGTTTAAGGAAATTTTTTGTAACTGCTCTATTAAATACATTATCATCAGCAACTAAAACCGTTTTACCTTTAAGCACTTCTATACTATCAATATCCTCTAAGTTATCTGTTAATTCTTCTTTTACTAATCCTAATATTAAGTCGAAAGAGAATGTGCTACCTTTTCCTTCCACACTTTCTACCTTAATCTCAGAGCCAAATAATTCTATCAGTTTTTTTGTTATTGTTAAACCCAAACCTGACCCTTGATATTTCCTAGAAACATTGGAATCAACTTGTGTGAAGCGGTTGAATATCTTATTAAGGTTACTTTCACTAATTCCAACCCCAGTATCAGATATTTTAATATTCAATGTCCAAAATTCTTTATCTTCTGAGGAGACACTACACAACAAGCTAATACTTCCATTTGAAGTAAATTTTGCTGCATTTGATAATAAATTAATTAATACCTGATTTATTCTTGTCTCATCCCCAAAAAACAATTGCTCATCAACTTTAGGTGAAATGTCGAAATTTAACTCTAATCCTTTTTCTTCTATTACTCCTCTATACATGCTTTCAAGCATGCTAAAAACCCTTCTTAAATTGAATGGCATATTTTTTAATTTCAATTTACCTTCATCAATTTTATTGAAATCAAGAATATCATTTACTAATAGCAAAAGGTGTTGTGATGAGAAATAAATATTTTTAACTGAATTTCTGATTTCTGCTTCATCGGTTTTTGTTTCTTTAATGAATCCAGCAAAACCAATAATGGCATTTAAAGGAGTTCTTATTTCGTGCGACATTACAGACAAAAAGTTACTTTTAGCATCCATTGCACTTCTACTTAACTCTTCTTCTTCTTTTAGTTTATTATTTAATAAAAGTAATTCCTTATTTTTCCTTTCTAAAGTGTCTTTTGCAAACAGAAGATTTTCATTTTGGGCATCAATTTCTTCTAATTTTTTATTGTGAAGTAAAATATGATAATGAATTGTTAAGTTTAGAACTAAAATCGCTACAACAGATATTATTATTAAATTACTTATTTCATTATACCCATTAGCATAAACATTAGCAAGATCAGTGTTTTCAGAAAGAATAATTAATATAACCAGATTTACTATAGACATACCAATAAGGAGCCAAAAGTATTTTTTTGAAAAAATAAGAGTATAAAAAGTAGATAAAACTAATAATATAATTATTTGTATTTCATTTAGACTACCTAACAACAGCCAAATTGAATCAGCTATTATAAGTGAAAATACCAAAAATAAAATTGCTCCAACATTTTCATTTACCTTATACCTTACTATATAATATAATACCGTAAATAAAATAGTAGCCGTTATATTAATATAGGTAACTATATTTTCAAACTTACCCATAAAAAAGGCTGAAATCATTAATATAGTTACTATTACTAATGATATAAATGTAATTGCACGCAATACCCTTTGTCTGTACGATGAATTATCGCAACACCCTATTACTAATTCAACTATTTTACTATCAGCATCAAACATTTAAAAAAACTATCATTAATCATGAAAACATGTGCTAAGTTATATTAAAAAGAATTATTAATGTAATTGATTTGAACTATATACTCTACTTAAACATCTACTGTCAATAATTTGAAATACTGAGACTTACGCCCTACTTCTTCTATCTAATTATTAAAGTTAAATAATTAATAATACACATCAACTATTGTTAATGTAATTATTTCGTAATTTTATTCCGTTCAAAACATAAAATAAAAATGTCAGTAGCACAAAAAGAATTTAAAAAGATAACAACCAACTCTGTACAGGAGATGAAAGTGAGAGGTGAAAAAATTTCCATGCTTACAGCATATGATTTTACTCTTGCAAAAATGGTTGACAAAGCTGGAATCGACATAATACTTGTTGGTGATTCAGCATCAAATGTAATGGCGGGTCATCAAACAACTTTGCCTATTACATTAAATGAAATGATTTATCATGCATCATCAGTGGTGAGAGCAGTTGATAGAGCATTAGTTGTAGTTGATATGCCTTTTGGATCTTACCAAGGAAACTCTAAAGAAGCTTTGAGTTCGGCCATAAGAATAATGAAAGAATCTGGAGGTCATTCGGTCAAACTAGAAGGTGGAGAAGAAATAATAGATTCTATAAAACGAATTATTTCTGCAGGAATCCCAGTAATGGGACACTTAGGACTTACACCTCAATCTATTTACAAATTTGGCACTTATACTGTTAGAGCCAAAGAAGCCGAAGAAGCAGAGAAACTTTTATATGATTCTAAAAAACTTGAAGAAGCTGGATGTTTTGCTCTTGTTCTGGAAAAAGTTCCTGCAGAATTAGCTAAAAGAGTTGCTGAGAGTATTTCTATACCTGTAATTGGTATTGGAGCTGGTGGTGGAGTTGATGGACAAGTACTAGTATTACATGATATGCTAGGCATGACTCATAAATTCAACCCTAGATTCTTGAGAAGATATCTTAATTTATTTGAAGATATTACTGGCGCAATTAAACAATATGTTGACGATGTAAAATCTTCTGATTTCCCTAATGATAAGGAGCAATATTAAATTTAGGCTTTAGTCAAAAATATTAAATCCGTATTTAATCAATGATATGCTGATTAAATACGGATTTTTTTATTCTTGATAGTTTATGAAATGAAACTGATACCAAATGAATTTTAAAATGAGATTAATATCCTTTTAAATCTATTGCTTCGGCATCAACCATTGTAACCCATTTTTTCATCTTTTTCTGAATAACTCTGAAGTGATTTTTATCGTCAGGAGCAATTAATGAAATAGCTTCTCCCGATGATTCAGCACGGCCAGTACGTCCAATTCTGTGTATATAGTCTTTAGGCGAACGAGGCAACTCGTAATTTATTACAAAAGGAAGAAATTCAATATCTATTCCCCTAGATAACAAATCTGTAGCAACTAACACACTCAATGTTCCAGCTTTAAACTTTTTTAATGCCTCAGTTCTAGCGCCCTGGCTTTTCTTTCCATGAATTGCTTTTGCTTCAATTCCGTTTTTTCTTAATTTATCTACTACAGTATCAGCTTTGTAAATAGATGAAACAAAAACCAATACCTGATTCATCTTTTTAGTTTTAATAAGGTAACGCAACAATGGNNAATTATTTTATTTACGTAATCAACTCCTTTATTCAAAGTTGCAGAAAACAACAAATTTTGACGTTTTTTTGGGAGTAATTCAAAAATATGATTCATTTCATCGGCAAACCCTAAATTAAGCATCTTATCTGCTTCATCTAGTACTAAAGTGCTTATGCTAGACAAATAAACTGCTTTCTTTTCAACAAGTTCAAGTAATCTACCAGGAGTTGCTACCAAAACATTTACACCGTGTAATGATTTCATCTGAGGATTAATAGAAACACCACCATAAACAGCTTTTGTTTTGATATTTTTATCAACAGAGTATGCAAAATCTAAAAAAACTTCATGTACCTGTACTGCTAATTCACGAGTAGGAACTAAAACCAAAACATTTATATGCCTAGCTTTGGGTTCTTCGATACCTCGTAAATTTTCTAAAATTGGCAAGACATAACTAGCCGTTTTTCCTGAACCTGTTTTAGCAATACCAAGAACATCTTTTTTACGTAAAATAACTGGTATAGCTTTTTCCTGAATAGGATAGGCTTGAGTAAAATTTTGATTCTCTAAAGCACTTAATAAAGATTTTGATAACCCTAGTGAGGTAAAAGACATGATTTATATTTTTTTTATACTATTTAAGTTTATTCCTGCAAATGTACTTATTATATCATCAACAAATAGCACCTATTTATATCATCTAAAATCTTAGAAATATTAATTTATTTTGACATTTACTTGACCTATAAATACTTAGATAATTTTCATTATCTTTACTAAGACTAGACAAGTTTAATCTCGTTTACTAAACTTCTCATTCTTTAGAATCTAATTTGATTAACAACTTAAAAAAATAATATGCCAATCTACATGGATAGACACGATGTGTCGAAAACCGTTACCGCAGAAAATGTAGCTCAATTACATAAAGCAGATTTAAAAATTCAGCATGAATTTGAATGTAGGGGACTAACTTATTGGTTTGATGATGAAAGGAAAACTGCTTTTTGCTTAGTTGAAGCACCCAATGAACAGAACATTATTGACATGCATAATAAAGCCCACGGAGAAGTACCTCATAGGGTAATTGAAGTTGACAGTGCCATAGTTGAATCTTTCTTGGGTAGAATTGAAGACCCTGAAAAATCTCAAAACACTGATTTAAATATAATAAATGATCCTGCTTTTAGAACAATAATGATTATTAAACTTGAATCAAACTCTATACTTAACACAGATTCAACAATAATGAATAATAAACTTAAAAGCATAAGCAACAAGATCAATCAAATATTATTACAATCTGAAGGAAATATAGTTAAACAAGAAGAAGCCTATTATTTAACTTCGTTCGATTCTGTTACAAATGCAGTAAATTGTGCTTTAGACATTCAATCTAACCTTAAAAAACACACAGATAAATCAGAAAATACCGATATCGTATTAAAAATTGGTTTGAATGCAGGAGTTCCTGTAACTAATATGAATTCAATTTTTGAAGATACTATAAAGTTAGCAGAACATATTTGTACAATAGATGGACATGAAATTATTATGACATCTGATGTTAAGGATTTGTACAAAAGTGAAAAAATAAACCATTCTATTGACAAAAGTATAGTTACTGTTATTTCACAATCTCAAGAAAAATTTATCTCACAATTAATGAACTTTATTGAGGGAAAATGGAGGGATACAAATTTAAAAGTTGATGAATTTGGCATGCAACTAGGATATAGCAAATCGCAGTTATACCGAAAAATGATTTCTACTTTTGGAAAGTCACCAAATAATTTCCTAAAAAACTATAGGCTCAACAAGGCTAAATTACTTTTGAGCAAACAAATTAACAATATTTCTGAAATTGCTTTTGAAACTGGATTCAGTAGTCCATCATATTTCTCAAAATGTTTTTTGAAAAAATTTGGAATAAAGCCATCTGATTTGATAGCTACTAAATGATTAATATATCCGTTTCAATTCAGGAATCAAAAAACTACTTTATAATAAAATTCAAAAAACATCGATTTTTAACAATCATTTTAAAATCAAACATGTATTAGTATGAGCTAAAATTACATGTTTTTGAACTATTTGTTATAAAACAAACGTGATTCTTAGATTAACTTTGGATAAATGAAATAGAAAAAAATAAATTATTAATTAATCTAATAAATGTAATTATGAAAAAGTTATTCTCATTGGTGCTATTTTTTTCAATAATAGTAAGTGCTCATGCACAAAAGCCAAACAAAAATGAAGATGCAAGTCTATATGATAGATTAGGTGGGGCAGATGGTATTTCAATGATAGTTGACGACCTAGTTGATGCTCACATGTCAAATCCTGCTATTAGCAAAAGGTTTCTTCCATATAAGGGTACAGAACAATTAAAACTTGTAAAACAGCATACAAGAGAGTTTTTGAGTGCCGGAAGTGGAGGACCTGTAACGTATACTGGAAGAGATATGCCTACAACTCACAAAGGAATGAATATTACTGCTGGTGAATTTATTCATGCTGTTGATGATATGATGCTTGCTTTAGACAAGAACAAAATAGATGCAGAAACAAAAAAAGATGTACTTGCAATACTATGGTCACTAAAAGGTGGGATTATAGGGTTATAAGTATATATAACGTATATGTGTAATTATACCAGTTAAACATCAAAATGCCCAATAATCTTTTTGTATTTTGTGATTCTACTTCTTTATAAAAACACTCGTATGGCTGAGGCTATACTCCATTTTTCTAAATTATATAATCAAAAAGATACTTCAACCTTAAATGGGCATTTTAAAATTTAATTGGTATTACAATAACTAACGATTTACCATTAATTAATTTCAATAGATAAGTATTTAATATTATACTATTTGTAATTGATAAAAAATAGATACATTTGTCACATAAAATCATTTTGATGTACAGAATAAACAACATAGCAAATAATCATTCAACACGCCAAGCATGGACGTGTAATATGGCTATGTATTCTGTTGTGGACTCTTCGTTTATTATTTTTAATTCCAAACAACAACGAAACAAAGCACCTGTCGGTGATTAAATTCTTATCAAGAAAGAAATAATTTAATTATATACTAAGGTGCTTTTCATAAAAAGAAAAGCACCTTTTTTTTTATCAAATAATCAAAAAAACAAACGTTATGAAAGCAAAACAAATGCAAGTCCAATCCCAAAAAGCAGTTTTTAATGGCAATATCAACTTTACTAATTGTTATCGTCTATTATCAGTACCCGATTTACCAGATTTAGTTTTATAAACAGAAAAGAAAATTACCATGAATACAATAGTTAACAAAAAAAATACCAAACAAGATATATTTTTCAGAATTAGAAAAAGGGACATCAATACAAATGGAGAAATTTATCCTCACCTTTTAATTGAAAAATTAGAAAATGCAATATTGGAACCTGTTGAAGTGCTCGAAAATAATTACGGAGTAACAGCTAAAAGGTCGAGTTGTGTTTATAAAGTAGATATTATAGGTAAAGCCTATACTGGAGATGAGCTAAAAATTCATACTCAATTGGGGAAATTTGATAGTAAAATTGCCATTTTCCACATACAAATAACTAAAAATGATAAAAGAGGTAAACTAACAACAATTTGTAAAGCATCTTTTTCATATAAACTTGAAAGTAATTTAGCAATTCAAAAAATTGCATCTTAATATATATTTTAGCTATTAGGCTTTAGGTGAATCTAAAGCCTAATAACTAAACCTCATTTCTTATATTGTTCCTTTATGAATCCCACGTATAATTCCATCAACTAGACCTATTTTTGGGACATGCATTATTTTTGCACCAGACCATTTCATTGCCGATAAGTAAATATTTGTTGCTGGAATAATAACATCCGCCCTATCTTCATTAAGTCCTAACTCTTCTATCCTCTCATCGAAAGTATAACTCTTCAAATAATTTAATTTAGCAAAAAGAAAAGCTGACGAAAGTGTACTTCCATCTACCCGGCCTGACATTTTAAAAATTTTATTGATATTACCTCCAGACCCAATTGCCTCAATTTCACCAATATTTTCAGTTTTGTTAATTATCCAATTCTCAATTTTATCCCAAACACTTTCTTCAACCTTATCATTCAGAATACGTACAGTTCCTATTTTAAAACTTTTAGCACCAATGATCTTACCTTTCGAAATAATTGTAATTTCGGTACTTCCACCACCTACATCAACATAGATATATGATTTATCCTTATTAATTAAATCAGATAATTTTGTTGAAAAAATGATTGCAGCTTCCTTTTTACCATCTATAATTTCAACGTCAATATTTGCTTTTTCATTGATCTCTTTCACAAGCTTATTACCGTTTTCAGCATTTCTCATGGCAGAAGTAGCCATAGCCCTAAATTCAGTTACATTATGAACCTTCATCAAATACTTAAAAGCAAGCATAGTATCCAACATTCGATTATAATTTGTTTCAGAAATTACACCTCTAACAAATACATCTTCTCCCAATCTAATTGGAACCCTTATTAAATCCGCCTTTTTATAAACAGTACTACCATTTTTCTTAAATACATTTGCAATCATCAATCTAACTGCATTTGATCCAATATCTATAGCTGCATATTTTTT
>LGVF01289311.1_pt2 | contig 10195 bp, 5 predicted proteins | sample 469901 | NCBI WGS metagenome assembly LGVF01 (sample SAMN03893561, study PRJNA290197) | marine sediment metagenome | material: sediment; isolation source: combined push core samples #3730, #5133, and #5579 collected at Hydrate Ridge | place: Pacific Ocean: Hydrate Ridge | reverse complement strand
AGTTCAAGTGTTTATTCTCAAAAATTAAGAGATAGAGATTTTGATATATTATCTGAAAAAACTATCAAAAAAATTAAGGAGAAAGGCTTAGTGGCTTATAACTTTCCTTTAGAAATTGACAGTGCAATTATCAATATACAGGATAAAGAATTGCAACTGTATTTTTCTAAAGAGTTATCATATCTGCCAATTAGAGAAAGTTGGCTACAAGAGTTAGAAAGTACAATTAGAGGTGCTCAGAAAAGAAGAATCAGAAAAAAATATAAAATAGATATTTTCTCAAACACTGAATTGTTATCAACTTATATTCCAAATATTTATAGAACCAAAAATACAATTGATTCTACAAGATTCGAAAAGAGAAATTCAACTAAAATTAGCAATGTAACTAATTTGGATAATGAATATGTATTGACAGATGGTTTGCAAAATAAACACATAGCAGTTTGGGGAGGTCATGGATTATATTTTTCTCAAGAAGATAGTATTTGGAAATGGCAAAGACCAAATCTCTTTACTACTGTTGAAGATATGTTTACCTACTCTTACGTGGTACCATACATTATCCCGATGTTACAAAATGCTGGAGCAAACGTTTATTATCCGAAAGAAAGAGACACACAAATACAAGAGTTAATAGTTGATTTTGATACTAACAAGTCAGAGATAATACTATCAGATGGTGTTAGCAATTCAGAAGGTGGCTTTAAATTAAAAACATCATATACTGATAGTGAAAATCCTTTCAAACTTGGTACACATCATCAAATGCGAACAGCTACATTATCAGGTAAAAAAGATTCTATTATCTATAAAATCAATAACCTTAAAAAAGGAAAATTTGCTGTTTATATTTCATATTCAAACTCGGGCATTAATGTTGATGATGTAGAGTATATAGTGCATCATGATGGTGGTAAAACCTCTTTTTCTGTAAATCAGAAAATGGGTCATAATACTTGGATTTATCTAGGTGAATTTCAATTTGGAAATAAATCTACATCAAAAATAATTGTAAGAAACTCATCAAAGCACAAAGGAATAATTACAAGCGATGCTATAAAAATAGGAGGAGGATATAACAGGATAGAACGTGAAGGAACACTTTGCGATAAACCTGCATATTTGAATGCGGGGCGATATTATTTGCAGTATGCTGGAGCTCCGGATTCTACAGTTTATAGTACCACAAAAGGCGAAGATGACTATAAAGACGATTACAAAAGTAGGGGAGAATGGGTTAATTATTTACTCGGACAGCCATACAGCATAAACAGGGATAGTTCCTTACAAGGTTTAAATATTCCTATTGATATGTCTTTGGCTTTTCATACTGATGCGGGAACAACAAAAACTGATTCGGTTATAGGAACTTTAACAATTCACAGTACTTATGATATAAATATGAAGCGTGAGTTTCCTGATGGGAGAAGTCGTTTTGCAAACCGTGATTTGGCAGATATTGTACACACCGAAATTGTTGGTTTAATCCATGATCAGTACAACAGTAAATGGACAAGAAGGTCAATGTGGGATAAACAATATTCTGAAGCTACATATCCAAATGTTCCGTCGTTATTGATAGAACTTATGTCGCATCAAAATTTTGGAGATATGAAATATGGTTTGGATCCTAATTTTAAATTTGATGTGAGTAGAGCTATTTATAAAGGAATACTTAAGTTTTTAGCACATTCAAATAACCAGAGTTATGTAGTATCACCTTTGCCTGTTAATAGTTTTGCAGTAAATTATGAGGATAAAAAACTTATACTTAGTTGGAGTAAAACTGTTGATGAAACTGAAGAAACATCTAATCCGGATTCATACATTGTTTATACTAAAATTGGAGATAATGGTTTTGATAATGGAACTTTAGTTAAAGGTGAAGAGTATATTTTTGATAGCTTTAAACTTGGACAACAATATTCGTTTAAAGTAAAAGCAGTAAATAAAGGTGGTGTTAGTTTTGATTCAGAAACTTTATCTGCAAACATATTTTCATATGCTGACAACCCTGTTTTGATAATAAATGCTTTTGAAAAAACATCGGCACCAGAGTATTTTGACACCGACAGCTTAGGAGGTTTCTCGGATTGGAAAAAGGGTGCTATTGCTAATGGAATTGATGTTTCGTATACGGGAAATCAATATAATTTTGATAAAACAAATCCGTGGGTAACAAATGCCCTTACAGGTCATGGTGCAAGTTATTCTGACTATGAAGGTATGCAAGTAATGGGTAATACGTTTAATTACCCTTATGTGCATGGGCTACAATTTTCTAAACACAAAATATCTTTTGTTTCGGTAAGTATTAAGGCTTTCGAAAATGGTTATAAGCAATATTTGGGTTACAATAAAGTTGATCTGATTTATGGTAAACAAAGCTCTTATAATTTAAAAGTAAATCAGAAAAAATACAATTATTGTATATTTCGAAAATCTACAAGAGATGCTTTTGAAGCTTGGCTTAGCAGTGATAAAAGTATACTTATTTCGGGAGCATTTGTAGCAAGCGATGTATATATTGATAATGTTACAGATACTGTTAAAACAGCTTGGGTAAATAATTATTTTGATTACGATTTAGTAACGGATAAGGCATCAGTAAATGGTGGTTTTTATTCTGATGATAAAAAACACTCTTTCAAAATTAATAAAAAACCTATAGGTAATAAATATGAACTACGTTCGGTTGATGCCATTCAAACTTCAGAAAATGGCAAAGTATTATACCGTTATTCAGAAAATAAATATCCTGCTGCAATTTTTTCTAAAGCTAAAAAGTATAAAGTTTTAGTTTTAGGGTTTCCTTTGGAAAGCTTGAAGGACAATAAAGAAGTCTTTTTCTATGAGTTACTAAAAACACTTGAATGGCAATAGTATTTTTTCTATATAAATGATTCTCGAATAGTCAAATCTAGCTCACCTTAAATATGATAAGATTTATATGTGATGTTTGTTTAAAATATTTATTTTTGGATAAATAATTACATTGATCACTTGGATTATGTATTTTTAACATCTTAGGATGTAAGATGCTGTAATTCAAGCACTCTATAGGTGTTGTGATATCATTGGCAACAAGTAGAAACGTATAGTATGAAAAAGATTGGATTGATTGGAGGAATGAGTTGGGAATCGTCTCAAGTTTACTATGAAATAATAAATGAAAAAGTAAATGAAATTTTAGGTGGATTTCACTCGGCTAAATGTGTTATGGAATCTGTAGATTTCGCTGAAATTGAAAAGCTTCAGCACAAAGATGACTGGAATTCATTGAATAAAATAATGGTTGACTCTGCAAAGAATCTAGAAAATGCTAAAGCTGACGTTATTGTTTTATGTACTAATACTATGCATTTGTGCAGTGAAGAGATAACAAAGAACATAACCATTCCTTTCTTGCATATTGCTGTAGCTACAGGGAAAAAAATTAAAGAAAAGAATATAGAGAAAGTCTTATTGTTGGGGACAAAATTTACAATGGAAAAAGACTTCTTTAAGGATATTCTCAATTACGATTTTGGGATTGAAGTAATTATACCAAATGAAAGAGATAGAGAAATTGTGCATAGTATAATATACGAAGAACTCGTTCACGGAAAAATAGTATCATCATCAAAGGAGGAATATCAGAGAATAATTAATGATTCCATTACAAATGGAGCTGAAGGAGTGATTTTAGGTTGTACAGAAATCCCTTTATTAATAAAAGATGAAGATGTGAATATTACAACTTTTAGCACTACAAGAATTCACGCTGAAAGTGCAGTGGAATTTGCGCTAAAATAAAGCCAGTAATAAGCACCATTAAAATTGGGTTTATTAAAAACCGATAATAATAATCTAGAAGCAAATAGATATAGTAATATGAGAGAATTAAAAGGAATTATTTTAATAGTATTATTGTTTTCATTTTCATTGAGCAACTTAATTGCACAAGAAAAGCACAAAACACATAGTGTAAAATCAGGTGAAACAGTACGTTCCATTGCTCTTAAATATAATATTACTCCTTACGATCTTATTAAAATAAATCCTGATGTAGAGGATCCTCCTTTAGTTGGTTCAACTCTTATTATTCCAAATACAGATGATACAACAGGTATTGTAGATAAAGCTAAGCCTAGAAAAGTTAGTGGATCAGATGCTAACAAAGTAATAGGTGGATACATATATCATACAGTAAAACCTAAGGAAACTATTTTCTCTTTAGCTAAACTTTACAATGTAGAAATAAAAGATCTTTATGAGTCTAATCCGGTTTTAATTGATGGGTTGAAAATAGATATGATCTTGAGTGTTCCAAGATCAATGGTGAAAGTTGAGCAAGTAAAAAGAGATACTTCAAAATATATTTTTCATGTAATTGAACCAAAAGAAACTCGTTGGGGACTGTGTCATAAATATAGTATTACCGAAGAACAATTATTAGAAAGTAACCCTATTGTTGGTCAGAAATTGAATATTGGTGATACTTTGTGGATACCTAAAAATGAAGTTAAGGAAATATCAGAAGTAGAAAACATTAACTTCAATTATACTTACTACGAGGTTAAAGCCAAAGAAACAGTTTATGGAATTAGTAGAAAGTTTGAGATAAGTATTGATGAGTTAAACGAAGAAAATCCTATCATTAAAACCGAAGGTTTGAACATAGGTATGGTTTTAAAAATACCAAAATCGCCACGCGAAATTTATGATACTAGTAAATATGTACTGCAAACCTACACTAACTTACCAAACGATTCATTATTATCAAGTGTTGAAAAGATAGAAGAGCTCGATAAACTTAATTTTCCAAAAGTAGTAGATGTTGTATTGATGCTACCTTTTTATATGGGTAAGAATGCTGAACTAATTGGTGATAAAATACCTGTTAAGAAGAATGAATTAAAGAAGCAAGATGATCCTGAGTTGGTAGAACCTTCAATTTTTTCTCGTTCGGCTATTGCTTTAGAATTTTATAACGGTGCTCTTTTTGCTATTGATTCTCTTAAAAACATGGGGCTATCAGTTAGGCTGAGAGTATTTGATACAGAAAATAATTTAAAAGTTGTAAAAAAAATAATGGATAATAACGACTTTTCTGAAGTAGATGTAGTTATTGGTCCTTTGTATACTGATAATGTAGAATATGTTGCAGATAGGTTAAAGTATGATAATATTCTTGTTATATCTCCATTGTCAAAAAAATTGAATATTGATAATAGGTTTAATCTTGTTCAGGCTATGCCAACATCGTTTACAACTAAAAATACGGTATTAAAAGAAATTATTAAAGAACAGACAGACTCTAGTAATATTGTTGTTTTTGGAGGATTAATTGATAAGGTAGAAGTTGATTTTGTTGAATCTAGACTTAAATCAGAAATTGATTCTAATAGGATTAGTACATACATAGCAGAGGAAAACCTTGTTGATAGAGAAATAGTCTTTGAAATGTTAGAACCAAATAATGATAATATTATTGTTATAGCATCAAAGGATGATGTGTTAGTTACTGATGTAATAACAGCATTAAATCAAGTTACAGATTCACTACCAAATAGAGCTTATTTATTGAGTAGACCTAGAGTATTAGATCAACTTGAAAGTGATTATCTAAATTCTGTTTCACTAGCATATCCAGAAGATTTCTTTATAGATAAACAAAACAGTAAAGTAAAAAAATTCAATAAAGAATTCAGACTTAAAAATAAATATATACCTGGAAAGTATTCTTATCGAGGTTTTGATATAACGTATGATGTGCTATTATCTATAGGAAATAGTAGTAATCTAGAAGTAGGTATTTTACAAAATAACAAAACTTGTGTTCAAGGTAAGTTCAATTATATAAGGAAACCATTTGGAGGTTATTATAATAATGGAGTGTTTATTATTAGATATAATAACTGGAATTTAGAAGTTGTAAACGAGTAAGTTATTACAAAAATATTATAATGAAAGCGGTCAATTTGATCGCTTTTTTTTGTTTTAATAAACTCAGATCTTTTATTTTTGCTAATTGCTACTAAGCTCTATCAATCATCCCATTTTTATACTTTTTGTTTTACCCTAACCCTAAAGGGAATCAAAAAGTATAAAAATTAATCGAGGTTAGTAGATAATTACATATATTATTAAAAATTAAAAATAATTATAAATCATTGCGTCAGTGTATGCTTTGTGCCTTTTTGGGTTTCCTTTGTGGCTCTTTGTGAAAAAGTTATTGCACAGAGTTGCTCAAAGGAGTCACTGAGGTACACAGAGTTTATTTATTAAGCATTTCAGCGTTGAACTAGTATTCATCAATTAATGAAGGTTAAGTGTTGATTTTACTATAATATAAGTATGCATATAACTACTGACTTCTAAAAATTAAATTTAGCTTTTTCAATGGTTTCACCCTTTAGGGATGAGGTATAAAAACATTGAAAAAGTGATGGTAATTAGAATTTAGTCCTAATTGCTAATGATATTTTAAAAAGTTTTAAATTTGTGACTAACTTAAGGTAATTGACATAATTGATTTGATAATATAAAAATAATATGCAAGCAATAATAGTAGCCATAGGCGATGAAATATTAATAGGTCAGGTAATTGATACTAATAGTACTTTCATAAGCCAACAATTATACTCAGTTGGAGTAGAAACTCTAAAAAGCATATCTATTAAAGATGAACCTGAACAGATTACAAATACACTTAAACTAGCTTTTAATGAAGTTGATTTGGTGATTTTTACAGGTGGGTTAGGCCCAACAAAAGACGATTTAACCAAACATACTTTATGTGATTTTTTTGATGATACTTTAGTGTACAATCCTGAAGTAATGCAACATATAGACGCTTTATTTAAGAAATTTGGACGCAAAACAGCTGATTTGAATAAAGAGCAAGCCATGTTGCCAAAAAATGCCACACTCTTACATAATGAGTTCGGAACGGCTTCAGGAATGGTCTTTCAAAAGGATAATAAAATTGCTATTTCATTACCGGGTGTACCTTTCGAAATGAAAAACTTATTAACTGAAGGAGTTATACCTTTTATAGAAAATAAATATCATACTCAAAGTTTAGTACATAAAACAGTTCTTACTTATGGGTTGCCAGAAAGCGAATTAGCTGAAAAAATAAGTGATTGGGAAAATAATTTACCTCATGATATGAAACTGGCATATCTGCCGTCACCAGGTAGAGTACGTTTACGATTATCGCTTAAAGGAGATGTTAAAGAACAATTGTATTCAAAAATTAATGTAGAAGTAGAAAAGCTGAAGTTAATTTTAGGGGATTTAATTTTCGGATATGATGATGAGCCAATAGAGAGTATTGTGGCTAAATTATTAACAGACAAAGCTAAAACAGTCTGTACTGCCGAAAGTTTTACTGGCGGAAAATTATCAAGCATGTTAACTTCTATACCAGGTAGTTCAAAATATTTTAAAGGTTCAGTAGTGAGCTACGCTACACAGTCAAAAGTTGATATTCTTAATGTAGATAAAACTATTATTGATGAAAATTCTGTAGTTAGTAAAGAAGTAGCAAAACAGATGGCCGAAAATGCAAGACAAATGTTTAAAGCTGATTTCTCAATATCAGCAACAGGTGTTGCAGGACCTGATAAAGGAGAAGATGGAAGAGATGTTGGAGTAGCAATAATTGCATTAGCGATGGAAGGAAAAACTATAGTAGAAGAATTTAATTTTGGACAGCCTCGCGAAAAAATGCAAGGTAGGGCAATTGCAATGGCTTTTAATATGCTTAGAAAAGAGTTGGCATAATTTAGTGAGCAGTAATGCAATGACACAGTAAAACAGTGATGTTGTAGTAAGGAGTAATTTTTTATGAGTAGCTGGTGCTTTTCATGTGTTTATCGCTTAGCTGTTTATTGTGCCTGCGGCACTGTTTAATTTTGCTATCGCACTTCTGTTTAAATTTATTATACCAAATGCACTATACAAAAAAAGGGTTCAACTTTAAAAAGTTAAACCCTTATATTTTTAATTGCCACTAGAAAAAGTTGTCAATTATATTTTTGGTATACCCCTGCTATGACTCAGAATAAACTCCCATATTAGAGAATTTATCAATTCTTTGGTTTACTAAATCATCAGAGTTAATATCTTTTAATTCTTCAATTGCTTTCAGAATTTCACTTTTTACAGTTTCATAAACTTCTTCTCTATCTTGATGTGCTCCACCAAGAGGTTCTTTTATTATACTATCAACAAGCTTGTTTTGTAGCATATCATCAGCAGTAAGTTTTAAAGCTTCAGCAGCTCTTTCTTTAAAATCCCAGCTTCTCCACAAAATTGTAGAACAGTTTTCTGGCGAAATTACTGAATACCATGAGTTCTCAAGCATCATTACTTTATCTCCAACTCCAATGCCCAATGCACCTCCTGACGCACCTTCACCAATAACAATACAGATAATAGGTACTTTTAGTACTGACATTTCAAATATATTACGAGCAATAGCTTCTCCTTGACCTCTTTCTTCGGCTTCAAGACCAGGATATGCTCCTGGAGTATCAATAAGAGTAACAACAGGAATGTTATACTTCTCTGCCATTTTCATTAATCGAAGAGCTTTTCTATATCCTTCAGGATTAGCCATTCCGAAATTCCTGTACTGACGCATCTTGGTATTGATCCCTTTTTGCTGTCCGATAAACATTACCGATTGTCCGTTTATTTTTCCTAAACCTCCAATCATTGCTTTATCGTCCTTTACATTTCTGTCGCCATGTAGCTCCAAGAAACTATCACCTGCAATTGCTGTGATATAATCAAGAGTATACGGTCTTGAAGGATGGCGAGATACTTGTACTCGTTGCCATGCCGATAAATTACCGTAAATTTCTTTCTTTGTATCGTCTAGTTTGTTCTTGATCTGTCCACAAGTCTCAGAAACATCGATTTCGCTTTGTTTCCCCAATTCATTACACTTTTCAAGTTGTTCTTCCAACTCCTTGATAGGTAGTTCAAAATCCAAGTATTCCATAAACTTTGTTATTTTTAAGCCGTGCAATATACAAAATAATGATATTGTTGTTTTATTGTATGCTGTTAAATTTAACTCTAAAATTGACATCTTACTAATTGAGACACAGTTAATTGAAATATTTTCAGTACATATACTCAATTGAACGCTCAATCAATAATCTGTTTTTTGAACATATATTTAGATAAGGCTCTATGTTTTTTAATTTGTTTAACTGTGTAATTGTTTAGTTGTTTTGTTTAACTGTATTGTATCACTGTATCACTGTATCATTATATCACTGCATCACCATTCACAATTCAAAAATTAAGCTTTCTTCCTAAGTAAAAGCAAGCCAACAAAAGTTACAAATCCATTAAAAATAAGTAATTCAAATCCGAAATTATATCCAAACCAATCAAACGAGTTTTGTTTAACTATATAGCTAATTATCGGCGATGCTATTGCAACTAAAGGTATGTATTTATCGTGAACTTGAATTTTAGTAAATAAGCCGAAAGCATATAAGCCTAGTAGTGGTCCATAGGTGTAACCGGCAAACGTGAAAAGTTCTTTTATTACATTTTCTTCAATTACATATCCAAATAAAATAATAACTATCATCAAAACAATAGAAATACCTACATGCACATATTTTCTAATTCGTATTGCTTTACCAGTTTCTAATTTTTCTACTTCTAATATATCAATACTAAAAGATGTAGTTAATGATGTAAGAGCACTATCAGCACTCGAATATGCTGCTGCAATAAGTCCAAGAATAAATAATATGGCAGCAAAAACACCTAAATTAGATTGTGTTGCAAGCACCGGAAATAGATTATCACCGTGGGCATCAATTCCATTTATTTGTGCGTATTCAATCAATAATACACCAACTGCTAAAAAGAAAAAGTTTACAATAAATAGCGAAATACTCATCCAGAAAACATTTTTTTGTGAATCTTTCAGAGTTTTACAAGTAAGGTTTTTTTGCATCATATCCTGATCAAGGCCAGTCATAACAATAGCAATAAATGCTCCTGCCAAAAACTGTTTCCAAAAATAGTTTGGAGATGATGAGTCTTCAAAATATAATGTTTTAGAATATTCGCTAGCGTTAATATGAGAAAAGAAATCAGCAAATGGTATTTCCATTTTATTCATTATCATTATTATTACCATAAGCACAGCACCTAGCATAAAAAATGTTTG
>LGVF01202781.1_pt1 | contig 10198 bp, 10 predicted proteins | sample 469901 | NCBI WGS metagenome assembly LGVF01 (sample SAMN03893561, study PRJNA290197) | marine sediment metagenome | material: sediment; isolation source: combined push core samples #3730, #5133, and #5579 collected at Hydrate Ridge | place: Pacific Ocean: Hydrate Ridge | reverse complement strand
AAAGTCTGCAAGCTCTGCAATCCCTACAGAGAAGGAGCAGGCGCACGACAGTTTTCCGAAATCGAACTCGACTGCAAAGATTGGGTTCTCTTAATGCAAAGCATCGGCGAAGAAGCGGTGGAACTCCGGGAGGCAGGGGTGCCGTTTGAGGTTGTTCCGGGAATCACATCAGCGATTGCGGTTCCCGCGTACGCAGGGATCCCGATCACGCACAGGGATCACGCATCGATGGTGACGTTCATAACCGGGCACGAGCAGAAGAAGGATGAGTCCATGCTCGACTGGGAGTGGCTTGCACGGTCAAGCGGGACTATCGTGATCCTGATGGGCGTAAGCACGCTTCCCCAGTACATCCCGAAGTTGATACGGCACGGCATGGGCACTGGAACGCCTGTTGCGATAATCGAGCGTGGGACGCGGGAGGATCAGGTGGTGACCACAGGAACCCTTGAAACGATCGTTGGTATCGCTAAGGAGCGCGGGGTCAAAGCGCCAGCGATAATCGTTATCGGGGATGTGGTGCGGCTGCACGAGGTGTTGGGCGAGGTCTCCGCCTGACTATTTAGTTAGCAGAATGGGTGGGTGGCTGAGCGGGAATTGCTGTTCTTCAACCGATCAGAACAAGTCAAAAAGACTCACTTTGCAGTTCCACGCTCGCCCGCCGGTTCGCCCAGCACTGGATGTTCACAGCCACAGGAAGCGATGCCGTGTGGCAGTGCGCATACTCGATGTGCAAGGCAAGCGCGGTCACATCCCCGCCAAGCCCCATCGTCCCGATTCCAAGTGAATTAATGTCTCTGAGGAGTCCTCGCTCGAAATCGTCCATGTCGTAGACGTCTCGCAGCAACGCCCTCTTTGCAAGGCGGGCAGCTTTATCGAACGACCCACCGACCCCGACGCCGACGATTGTTGGTGGGCAAGGCTTCCCCCCTGCCTCTGCTACGGTCTCAAGGATGAACCGCCTGATATCGGATACCTGCGAGGGATTCAACATCGCAAGCCTGCTCACATTCTCGCTTCCTGCACCCTTCGGCAGAACAGTGATTTTGATCTGATCCCCCTCCACCACATCAAGGGTGATATCGGGAAGCCCGATTCCAACGTTTCCGGAGGGCTCTCTCGTGATGGGATGAACAGCGTTCGGACGGAGTGGTATCGTCTCGGTTGCTTTCGCGACGCCAGTTCGTATTGCATTATTGATGTCAAAATCAAGTGCGCATTCCCTTCCAATCTCAACAAAGAATATCAGTATCCCGGTATCCTGGCAGATCGGGACGCTTTGCTCTGATGCGAGTTTTATGTTCTCAAGAATCGTCTCGATCTGCGCTTTTGCGATCGGATTTGTCTCGTTTCGGTGCGCATCGGTAAGCGCCGCAACCACCTCCTCGGGCAATCGGGTCTCAGACTGCACAAGCAGATCAATTACGCATTCTAGCACGTCTTCGTACGTAATATTTGCGCTCGTATGTCCCACCTGTCGTATGCTTGTGTTTTCTGCTTCTGCTCAGTTTTGCGCGTCTGTGATCTTTCTTTCTGCGCAATCCCTGCGTTTTCCTCGCACTTCTTCCCTCGCTTCTCGTCTCAATTCTCTTCTCGCTTCGGTCCTTTTCAGCCCCTATCTTCGCAACATGTTCCGGTTCTGCCGGTTCTTCTGCCTCCTCGACCACGATGCCGCGAGGTGCATCCATGGTGCCACCAACCACCACGCTGTGATGGATTTTGATCGCCCGCGCACGGATATCTCCAAGTATGTGGCTCCCCTCTCTGATCTGAACGTCGCCTTTTGAGTCAATGCTCCCGTGAACGATGTTATTTTCACCAATTGTCACGTTTCCTGACTTGATTCCTCCGAACATGGTTGTGCCGTCTCCCATGGACAGGGAATTTGCACGGACGTTGCCCTGCAGCCGGCAGTTGTCGCCGATAGTCATGGGACCGTCGGTCACAATCATGCTGAGCGTGATTTCGGATTTAACAGGCATGACCATCATCGGAACCTCGATTTCATCATGATCGTCGCTGAACAGCCCTTCCAGCGCCTTTTCCGCCTCCTCTACTCTGCCGAGGCGCAGCATTTCGCTTAGATACATGTACAGGAAGATTATGACCGGGATCGGATTCTTGATTGTGATCCACCCCATCGCCTCGAATCCGTCGTCGATTGATACATGATCCCCGATATCAAGATCGCCCGCGACGACCAGTTTACCATGAATTTTTGTGAACTCGCCAAGATGCACGTCGCCGTCAGCGTGCACCGTGCCGTGGACCTCAGACCAGCGGTCAATTCTGACATCCGAACGAGAAGTGACCTCGCCGCTGATCTCCACATGCTCGCCGGCTGCGATCAACTCCGCAATGATTCCGTATTCGATGCCGGAATAGCCGCCGATGAGAATACCGCCGTCGATTACGAGGGTATGCTCCTCTATTTTGGTGTTGTCCGGGATTACGAATGTTTGTAGATCGAGCATGAATGTAATAATGTATGTGCCGGATGAATATATATGCTTCTTTTCGCAAATTGTTGGGGGGTTGGTTTTGGGGGTGTGTAGTTGGTGTGTGGTTGAGTGGTGCAGTTCTTTGCGAGATGTGTGGATCTCAAAAACTATCGATCTGGCGATTTGGCAGCGGATGTTGGTTATGCTTGCATATTTATAAAACATTTGCAGGATGTTCAGTAAGCTTTATAGCCATGAAGATGGAAGGCAAATTGCGGATGATGCCAGGATAATGCCCCCAACTCCTGAGATACTACTGCAAAGACCACCCGTGGGCTCCTCTGATGCTGTCGCGGCTCGGCTGGTCATGGGTGGGATGTTGCGCGGGCTTGGTTGCGAGATTTCGGTTCATGCGCGGAGATGGTGGAATGCTATCTGATGGTTGTGCAGTGCAGGTGAAATAATCCGGAGGTTGAGGAAATGAATGATACGATGAATAGAGGTTTCTCGATTGTGTTTATGGTTGTTGTGTTGCTGTCGATTCTTGCGATAATAGCCGCGCCGGTGATGGCGGAGAATGCAATGGATGTGGAGGAGACATTTTTTGGAAAGTCGATGTGTGATGAGGAAGAACCCCTACAGAGCGAGAGAAGGGGTATTGAGACCGAAAGTTTGAGCGCGACATTGGAAAGTGTGTCACTGTCACCTGCAATTACTACATTTACGCCTGATACAATCATTGATATTTCTGAAGAATCTGCGTCAATTGAGAACTTCGCCAACACATCCGCGATAATTCCGCATGGTTGTTGGTGTGATCTCAGATGGTCTGGGGATGGAGTTTGGTCGTCCAAATCAATATATTCCAAAACCGAAGAGTTTGTGTGTTGTGTGCAGTTCAAAAACTATTTACAGGACTGCAGTTATATTATTGACTTCCAATTATATCACCCACCTGAGGAGAGTATTAAATATAATTTTGAAGATGGAGCTATTAAATATGATACTGTCCAAAAATATACCTATAGGTATCCTGCTCCAGGCACTGGTTGGGATCCGGGGGACTACAAGTTTTGCTCCAAGGTAGAACCCCGGGTATGTGATGGGAGGGTGCTGGAAAAATGTTGCACATTTACGGTTCTTCCCGAGCCAGACCTCGTGATAACTGCTATCTCTGGTGATGGCGGCACAATATATTATACGATAAAGAACGAGGGAGATGAAACAGCGGGAGCAAGTAACACATCACTAACTGTTGACGGTGTTTTTCTGACATCGCATTCTGTTTCTTCGGTAGAACCCGGAGAGAAAAGAACAGAGAGTTTTGATTGCATCTGGAATTGCACGAACACAGATGACACGATAAAAGTTTGCGCGGATTACACGGATGACGTTGCAGAGAGCAGTGAATCAAACAACTGCCGAACGGAGGCATTGATGTGTAATCCACCAGACATCCGGGTTAGTCCGGCTTCGTTTGATATGGGACTGTCACCGGATGTTGTGTCGGATTGTATCTTGACCATTGGGAATAATGGAACTGGTGCGCTGGATTTCATCATAGACGATGTAGAGACGCAAGCAGCCAGTGATAGGGCAACTTCTCTTGGAACTTCTCTTGGTATGGTATTTAACAATGCCACCCACTCCACTAATGTTTTCAGCACGCAATATGAGCACGACACTGCTGGTAATGTCAAGGATTCTTCAGACTTTTCAGAAGGTGGGAGAAGAACTTCTAGCAATATCGCATCAACAAATGAAACAGGCATTACGGGTGTGGATGTATCTATCATACCATCTCAGCCAGGATGGCCGAAGAGAACGGGTGATTGGGTATACTCTTCCCCCGCGCTTGGCGATATCGATGGCGATGGCGATCTTGAAGTCGTGGTTGGTTCCAAGGATAAAAAGGTGTATGCATGGCATCATGATGGATATACTGTCGATGGATGGCCCAGGACAACCGGTACGACAAAAAATCATAGGGTGTATTATTCTCCAGCGTTAGGCGATCTAGATGGAGATGGGTACATGGAGGTCGTGATCGGTTCATACGGAAAGGCGTATGTCTGGCGGCATGATGGCTCTGATGCAGCGGGATGGCCAATAGAAGGACCAAGAGTAACTGGTACTTTGGGCAATCCAGCGTTGGGCGATCTGGATGGGGATGGGTATCTGGAAGTCGTGATCGGTTCAAGTAGGGGCAAGGTGTATGCATGGCATCATGACGGCTCCAATGTAACAGGATGGCCAAAGACAACAGGGGATAGTGCGTGTGCTTGTCCGGCAGTAGGCGATATTGATGGGGATGGAGACATAGAAGTAGTGGCTGGTTCAGGTGATGAGGTGTATGCATGGCATCATGACGGATCAGATGTAGCAGGATGGCCGAAGACGACAGGTAAGGATGTGGCTTCTCCTGCATTGGGCGATATTGACGGGGACGGTGACATAGAAATAGTGGTTGGTTCGCTGGACTGTAAGGTGCATGCATGGCATCATGACGGAACTATTATGGATGGATGGCCAATGGCGACTGGTGGTTATTATGTGCGTTCTCCTGCATTGGGCGATATTGACGGGGATGGTGACATAGAGATAGTGGTTGGTTCACATACCACCGAGTTTAGTTCAAAAGGCAATAAAGTGCATGCATGGCAGCATGACGGCTCCACTGTGGACGGGTGGCCAAAGAAAACCGGTAATTGGGTGAGATCATCTCCGGCACTTGGCGATATCGATGGAGATGGTGACATAGAAGTTGTGGTTGGTTCGTATGATCATAATGTGTATGCCTGGCATCACGACGGATCTACTGTGAGCGGGTGGCCAAAGAAAACTGGCGATTCTGTGCATTCTTCTCCAGCGTTAGGCGATATCGATGGAGATGAGGACATCGAGGTGGTGGTTGGTTCAAATGATGGCAAGGTGTATGCCTGGGATTGCTCCGGAACTTATGATCCGGACAACATCGAATGGGGAACGTTTCACCACGATGTCAGGCGTACTGGATTATATGGCGCAATGTCATCAGAGGATGAGGGCTGGTTATCAGAACACCCGACATCTGGTACAGTAGACTCGGGCAGCCAAACGGGCATTACACTAACATTCAACACGGCAGGTCTTCCTTTTGGCGAATATCATGCAAACATCACAATTAACAGCAATGACCCTAACGAGAACCCCGTGATCGTTCCTGTGCGGCTAACTGTGGCACCACTTTCACAGAAAGGCGACCTCAACCACGACAACCAGATCACCCCCGCAGACGCCGCAATCGCGCTCCAGCTCGCAGCCACCGGCGCACAAAACCCCGCGGCAGACATGAACGATGACGGGCGCATCACCTCCCTCGACGCTCTCATGATCCTCAAGGCTGCGGCAGGAGTGATCATTTTATGAGGGAGGACAATGTGTTTGTACGGCAGGCGGCATCGGATACTCCTGACTTTCGGGGGCGGGAAGGCTGGGACCTCAACACAGGGGCTGTGTACAAAGCAAGAAATTCTAAAATAAAATAAGGAGATAATTCATGAACAGATATGACCAGATAACTGAAACTCGTACTGCATTACGAACAAAATCACGCTCCCGTTTACTTGTGACAATGGCGATTGTCGCTGCCGTAGTACTCGTGGTGGGTGCAGACGTGGGCGCGGCTGCGACGTGGTATGTGGACGATGACGACGGCGCGGATTTTACGAAGATACAGGATGCAGTGAATGCTGCGAAGGATGGAGATATTGTCATTGTATACGCCGGTGAGTACACTGAAAATGTGGATGTGAACAAGCGACTCACGCTGATCGGCGATGGTGCGGATGTGGTGACGGTGGGTGCGGAAGATGTGAATGAGCATGTGTTCAACGTCGCGGTTGATTATGTGAACATCTCAGGGTTCACAGTGACCGGTATGAACGATCCTTGGCCTGCTGGGATTCATCTTTGTAGTGCGGAGCACTGCAACATCACAAGTAACAACTGCTCAAACAACAGGTGGGACGGCATCTACTTGGATTCTTCGAGCAACAATACTCTCACAAACAACAACTGCTCAAACAACAACCGCGGCATCTACATGGAGTATTCAAGCAACAACATGCTCAGAAATAACACCTGCTCAAACAACAGGTGGGACGGCATCGACTTGGATTCTTCGAGCAATAACATGCTCAGAAATAACACCTGCTCAAACAACGATTACGGCATCTATCTGCAGTATTCGAGCAACAACACGCTCACAAACAACAACTGCTCGAACAACAACCGCGGCATCTACATGGAGTATTCAAGCAACAACACGCTCACGGGTAATGTGATGGTGAATGATGGTATAGTTATATATGGGCATCAATTGCAGTACTGGAACACTCATATCATATATACTAACAATACGATAAATGGAAAATCGGTTTATTACTGGAAAAACAGGATAACCGGAACTGTTCCACAGGGGGCAGGACAAGTTATTTTGGCAAACTGTAGTAACTTAGTGATAGAGAACCAGACTCTGAATAATTGGGGTGCAGGGATCGAACTGGGCATCTCCAGCAACAACACGCTCAGAAATAACAACTGCTCAAACAACGACCACGGCATCGGCATATGGTCTTCGAGCAACAACACGCTCAGAAACAACACCTGCTCAAACAACGACCACGGCATCTACATGGAATATTCGATCAACAACACGCTCAGAAACAACACCTGCTCAAACAACGATTGCGGCATCGGCATGGATGCTTCGACCAACAACATGCTCATAAATAACAACTGCTCGAACAACGATTACGACGGTATCGGCATCTGCCTGTCTTATTCGAGCAACAACACGCTCAGAAATAACACCTGCTCAAACAACGATTGCGGCATCTGCCTGTCTTGTTCGAGAAACAACACACTCAGAAATAACACCTGCTCGAACAACAATTACGGCGGCATCGACATGTCGTGGTTTTCGAGCAACAACATACTCCGAAACAACACCTGCTCGAACAACAAGCAGAACGGCATCTCCATGTGGGATTCGAGCAACAACACGCTCACGAACAACAACTGCTCGAGCAACAAGCGTGGCATCTACCTGCCTTCTTCGAGCAACAACACGATCTACCACAACAATCTCGCAAACAACACCCTCGGCAACGCCTACGATAAATGCACCAATGCATGGGATAATGGCGTAGAAGGTAACTACTACTCCAACTACAACGGCACCGACTCAGACGGCGACGGCATCGGCGACACCCCATACCAGATCCCCGGTGGAAAAAACACCGACCGCTTCCCGCTCATGCAGCCGTGGACTGACACCCCAGCGCAGAAAGGCGACCTCAACAACGACGACCAGATCACCCCCGCCGACGCAAGGGTCGCGCTCCAGCTCGCAGCCATCGGCGCACAAAACCCCGCGGCAGACATGAACGATGACGGGCGCATCACATCCCTCGACGCTCTCATGATCCTCAAGGCTGCGGCAGCCGCGATAGATTTATGATCAATACTGGCGCTATCTAAAAATACAGTAGTTTTCACTGGAATATTCGGTACTGCGGTGATGCGAATGTCAAGCAAAGACTTTAACTGGTTTGTAAGTGCAGATTTAAGCAAGTATAAGGGGGAGTACGTAGCCATAGTCGATGAACGGGTTGTTACTCATGGTGACAATGCTAAAGAGGTCTGGGAAAGTGCCAAAGAACAACACCCGGACAAAATTCCAGCATTGGCTAAAATACCAAGAGATGATATACTAATATTATGATGGGTGAAGAGCATGCAGTTCAAATACAGAAAAGAATTTTCAAAAACACTTGGCGTAATTTATAGACCAGTTGCAGAGGTAATTTTCATAAATGCCGATAAAGAAGTGAGAGATTTTCCTTATGTTGATTCGGGTGCGGATATTACATTAATCCCGAGATCGGTTGGGGAACTTTTAGGATTTGAGCTTGGAAATGAAGAGATAAAAGAAATGGGTGGAGTTGGTGGTTCAAAGGTTCCAACGATTCTTAAAACACTGAAAGTGCGAATTGGTGAATTCGAGTTTCCAATTAAGATCGCATGGGCACTGGTGGAAGATGTTCCACCTCTGCTTGGAAGGGTAGATGTATTTGACAAATTCGAAGTAACGTTTAGACAAAAAGAGAAGATCACCGAATTCAAGTTTGAAGAATGAAAAGATGGACGTAACACTATCTGCCACCGAGACCGTTTAATCCTACTGAAGTGGGATGCTTTCGTATACGCAAAACAGCACCTGGTAGGCAATGTGGCAGCATCGGTAATATCCCACCGATCCCCGGCGGCGGAAGCATCAATCGCTTCCCGCTGCCTCCGGCGCAAAGATTTGCGAGAGTCATGCAGCTATGGACCAGCATGCAGCAGAAAGGCGATCTCAACCAAGACAACCAGATCACCCCCGCGGACGCCGCAATCGCGCTCCAGCTCGCAGCCACCAGCGCACAAAACCCCGCGGCAGACGTGAACGATGACAACCGCGTCACCTCCCTCGACGCACTCCTGATCCTACAAGGCTGCGGCTGACGCGATAGAATTATGACCAAGAGGGAACGAGGGGGGAGTATGAGACGAATTGAATTCCATGATAGAGTTGGGGAGACAAAAGAGATTATGGATACTCTGGATTCCGAGCCATCCCTGATCACTTTTGTCTACGGACCGATAAACTCTGGAAAAACTGCACTGATCACTCATCTGATCGAAGAACTGCCAGAGGATTATGTTGTTTTCTATGTAAATCTCAGAGGGAAGTTCATATCGAATTATGATGACTTTGTCCGGGCTTTGTTCAAGTTGGATCGAGAAAAGAAGGAGTATAAAGAGATATTAAAGGCAATATCGGAAGTATCGCCAAAAAGTTTGAAATTCACTGGAATACCTATAACTGAAGGTGTTCTGGACTTATTTTTCAGAGATAAAACTTATGACGACGTTTTTGAGTTTTTAGAAGATTATTTTACTGAGATTTCAGAGAATAAGGTACCTGTGTTGATCATCGACGAGTTGCAGAAGATAGGAGACGTCAAGATCAATACACACCTGATCTACGAACTCTTCAATCTGTTTATCAGATTGACAAAGGAATTGCATCTCTGTCATGTCTTTGCGGTCTCATCAGATTCACTCTTTATAGAACGGGTTTACAGTGAGGCGATGCTCTCTGAGCGATGCAAGTACCTGATGGTAGACGATTTCGATTACGAACGGACGATGGATTTTTTGGAGGGTTATGGATGGGGTGAGCGTGAGAAGGAGATCGCATGGCGTTACGTTGGTGGAAAACCGGTATCGCTTGTTAGACTGATCAATGAAAAAAGAAGTGGGAAGAAGATCGAAGATGTTGTGGGTAGTATGCTTAAGCTCAAAACAGGCGAGATAAAACAGCGAATAGGGGTGCTTAAGATCGTGAACAAGAAGATTTTTTTCGAAAAAGAGGAGATGGAATTAAAATATGATAACGTAACAAAAATTCTCGATAGATTTTTGGATGAAGAGTCTTATACGTATGAAGTGATTACACCGGAGATCGCATATCTTGTTAAAGAGAACATTCTCTTTGTTGACACGGTCAATGGTATCCTAAAGCCGCAATCACGGCTCAATTTGCTTGCGATACGAGAGGTGGTGGGGGGTGTGTAGGGCTGGACTGGCTGCATGGGACTCCGGCTCCGCGGGCAACTACTACTCCGACTACACCGACCCCAACGGAGACGGCAATCGATATGTGAGTC
>LGVF01527743.1_pt1 | contig 10200 bp, 20 predicted proteins | sample 469901 | NCBI WGS metagenome assembly LGVF01 (sample SAMN03893561, study PRJNA290197) | marine sediment metagenome | material: sediment; isolation source: combined push core samples #3730, #5133, and #5579 collected at Hydrate Ridge | place: Pacific Ocean: Hydrate Ridge | reverse complement strand
GTTTCCAGCCAATCAACAGTGTCAATCACCAAGGTTTTAAATTCATGATCTTCTTTAAGGATTGCCGACAACTGTTCCTTAACATCTTCATATGTTTCAGTAACCGGAAATGCATTGGTTTCAATCTCGGAAAGACCATCCTCAATATTGATAAAAACCGGCGCTGGTGATGCAGCCGCCAAACTTGATTTGCCAAGTCCGTGCTCACTATATATGAGCATTTTGGGTGGACTTGCTTTTTTAGTGCCTTTTACTAGTGCTTTTAAATCCATTCACTTTTCCTCCTTTTTGTTTTGTTTTTCCTCTATGATATCATATTTATTGATCGTTTTGTCTTCGTTGTACTCTTTTAGTTGGAGGTCAACTAGAGCCACGACTGCTCTCTCATAGTCAATCCTTCTTATGTCAGTGATATGTCCATTCTTTGTTATGCAATACATTTTTTTTTAATCTCCTTGATTTAATCATCATACCACAATCGATCCGGTAAAGTCAAACATTATTTTATTTCTTTCATAACAACCGATGTTTTTGCCGGTTTGTTTAGCGTTTTGTGCATTCTGCAAATTGTGCTGACTCTGAATAATATCCGTTTGATTCTCCATATAATTTAATTGTTACATTTCCTTTAATAGTAGATAGTTTGTAAAATGTCCAGGTTGCATCATCTGTCAAATTATTACTAGATTCTTCTGCGAGTAGAATTGGTGATTCAATAATGTTGTCAAAATCTCCTATAATATCATCAATTGTTATACTAACATCATTCCCTGTTCCTTCTTCTTCGTTATAAAGTTTATACATTTTACCATTGTTTTCTGTGAATATCACTTCGACATCTCCAGTTTTGCCGGTAATGCTTGATAGTGTTTTTCCTTTTAGGTTTTCAAATCTTAAGATTTTCATCAAATATTCTATCATTATTCTATCCCCTTTATAATAACCGATGTTTTTGCCGGTTTTGTTGTGATACATTCAGCAACCTCTTGTGGAAAATTTTCTTCAGTTTCCCGGAGTTGCTTTAGATTGATTGTGGGTTTCATTTCTACGAATTGATTTTCATTTAGAAAATGCATATTTTTGTACGTCTCAAAATCTAATGAACGAGTCAACTTTTTCGTTATTGTGATTTTGTGTTCTAGAATCTTGTATGTTTTTGAACCCTCAAGATTTGTGTTGGTATCTAAGGCCTCGATTAAGGCTTGTTCTTTTTGGATCCTATGTGCGCGCCAAGTTTCCTCATGGTCTTTTGCGTAGTTCAGGGCTGCGACAATATGTTCTAGTTTGTTCATGATTAATCATCCTCCTCATCTGTATAGATAATAAAATCTGGTTCCACATTTTCGTACTCTATACTTACAAGACAATTACAATGCCAATGGTAACGATTAATATTACTACCTATAATCTTCCTGAGTTGTAATTTTTTCTTACATACTGGGCATATCGGACGATCTTCATAACTTACATACATAATTAATCTCCTCTTTTTGTTATGTTTTTAAGAGAGGAACTTGTCGTATTTCTTTCCCTATGGACGTGTATTAAATTCAAGTATGTTACCATTGTCGTCAAAAGTAATATCTAGATCGTAATATGCTGAAATAGTAATACTATTTTTCATGGTAAATCCTGGGATCAAAACATCAAGCCGCTTTGCAATCGCAATTAAAACTTCTTTCTCAGTCTTCTTTGTGTTTTTGCTGTTCATTGTATTAATCTCCTTTTTTGTTGTTTTTAAGATAACCCTATTATACGCGATTAAAAAACAAAGTCAAGTATTTTTTCTTATTTATTTTTAATTAAATTCAATTTGACTTAATTAAATTTATACTATATAATATTGTCAAGATCAAAATTTAACTGGAGGTAAAAAAATGGAAGAAGAAAACTTGGTGAGAATACCTAAGGCAGCGAAAATATTAAATATTTCGTATGGATTTCTAGACCGCAAGATACATGAGGGCAAGGTTGCTGTTATTCCGATGGGCAAAGGGCGCAGGATTACAAAAGATGAAATAGAAAGAATATTCCAGGAAGGGATAAAATAATGTCTTTAATTAATGATGCAATTGAATATGCTGAACTAGGTTTTTCCGTAGTACCCGTTCGGCGTAAAGAAATATTTCCCCATGTTAAATGGACAGAGTTCCAGGACAGAAGGGCCACCGAAGAAGAACTTATTAAATGGTGGGATCAATGGCCGGACGCTAATGTTGGATTCATCACTGGCGCCATATCTAATGTAGTGGTTATCGATGCTGACACACCCGAGCGAGTCAAGTGGTTGAGAGAGAACTATATTACTGGTGTATTCCAGGCCACCGGTAGGGACTCAGGTGGGTTGCATGGATTTTATAAACCCAATGGTCAACCGGTAAAAACTATTGCAGGAGTGTTGCCTGGAGTCGATATTAAGGGTGATGGCGGTTTTTCAGTTTTAGCACCATCTGTTCACAAAACGGGGCGCCTCTATACATTAGAGTACACACCTGGATTTGATGGATGGGATGATCTTGCCGAATTCCCTTACGATATTTTTCCGGCTGAAAAACAGAGTGATTTTAAGCCGGCGGTTACCCGTGAAGTTGTTGCGCAAGGAGAGCGTAACAACACATTAACAAGACTTGCAGGACGTTACTGCAAGATGCGGTTGGATTACGATGAAGTATTGTTGTTGTGTAATACTGTTAATGCAACTTATAGTCCGCCGCTGCCCTCTGGTGATGTGGAGAAAATTTGTAAGTCCATTTACGGGGCTGAGCAATCAAAGAGTGCAACGGCTTGCGAGATTATGACCAAGGATGATATTAAGGATGACGGAATATCACTCAATATCCCTAAGGACATAATAGAAACTGGTGGTCTAATTGATTTGGGCATAAAAGGGTTAGTCGCAAATGAATGTCCAGATATATTACAATACAATATGCCTGTTGTGTTGTCATATATCGCTAATGCAATAGCTGGTAAAATAAGATTCCGTAACACTTGGCCTAACCTGTACAACATTAAAGTTGGAGGGACATCAACCGGTAAGTCTGAGTCTAACATAGCCATGAGGTCGGCGGTTAATTTTAATCCAGACATAATAGATTTTTTCGGCCCCTCTGATATTCCGTCCGGGCAAGGATTGTGTTCATTCTTGACTCGAAACCCAAGATGTTTAGGAGTTCTAGATGAAATAACATATCTATTTAAACACTATGATAAACCAAACGTTATTCGTGACGGTATTATTAAAGTGTTGCTGGAACTTTTTTCTAGTTCAGGGTTAAATTATGATTCTCCATATTCTAAACAGGCTAATGATAAAAATATTAGTTCTCCATGTTTTTCCCTTTTAGGGAATGCAACACCTTTAATTTTTGACAACATTAAACTGGAAGATATGATGTCAGGTGCAATGCAGCGTTTTGATTTTTGGGTATATGATGGTCTGCCTCTATTTCGATCAGAGTCACAAGTGGAAAATCAGGATTTAGAATTATTTTGTCTTAAAATCCAACAATTACATAAGGCTAGAGAAGCGGATAACATGTTTGATTTGTTAAGTGTTTTTGATTGTTGCAGAAACATTACTTTCAACAAAGAAAGAAAAGAGTTTTCTGATCGGATAATACAATCACAGAGAGATGTCAAGGAAAGCGGTAATGGAGAAGATATTGTTGGCATCATAGCCAGACAATATGATTTGACATTTAAATACGCAATGGTGCATATGGCGTCTGAACGGAATATTAAAGATCTGTATGAACCGATGGGTTTAAATGATTTTCTATGGGGGCAAAAAATAGCAAAAGCACTCTGTGATTGGAAAATCCATACTTTATGCCAAAAAGTTACGTCTGGGGATTATCATAGAGCTAGTGTTATGTTCGTTGAGGGCATTACAGCGTGTTTAAAAAATCCAAAAACTCAAAAGCCTACATTTGCACAGATCGCAAACCGTAGAAAGACATTGTTGAACTGGCCGGAAGTTTTTGCGGGTGGAATAATCAAGAACTTAATTAGGCGAAACATAATTACAACGGAAGAAAAAAGTGGGCACACTAGATATCTATTATTGAAACAATAATAATAACACATGATACATCACGTTTTTTGTATCGTGTTTTACAGCGTGTTTTTAGGTAGATAAGTAGCTTTTTACAGTCAAAATACACGAATACAGGCTTCTATATAAGAGGGGGGTAAAAAGATGAAAAAAATAAATTCTAAAGATAACTATAAGAAATCATTAAATAGTTTACCCCAAAAAAGAGTAAATAATAGTTTTTTTATTATATATATAGTCTATATAGTGTATTGTTGTATTAGTGTTATAAACCCTTATAAGTACGTGCTAAAAGTGATACAAAACTACTTTGTATCGTTGTGCACTGTTGAGTTGAACATAAAAACAATGGAGGCAACACAATGGAAAACGATTTAACAAAAGAAGAATTCTGGGCAGCGACTAACGAGATATTTGGTGAAGGATTTTTCGACAACGAAAACGTGACAACCGAGGAGATCAAGAATCAGTTTTTTAAAAGCATGGCAAACAATATGAAATTAAAGTTGAATCCGGCTTACGAATATTGGTTACATAGAACTGTATTTGACATGTTTGAACGAGAAGGGTCTAAGGATGAGCTGGTTAACTGATACAGCGTATCAAATCGGTTCGACACACGTTTGATGGCAAACTAAACAAAACGATTCTAAGGGGTATACAGCGTGTTTAAATACATAGTAGTGTGTGAGGATAAAATAAAAAGTCGTGGTGAATGTAAATATTATGCTGATTTCAGGGCTTTTGTACCATATGGTTACAGGTATACATGGGCGCACATGTCGCCAGGCGGATTAACTATCAATGTGGAACCAGGGGTACAGCGCAGAAACTTGGATGTTCTAGATTCTAGAATACAGACAGCAAGCGCATGGCATAAAGATAAAAATGAACCATACAGGATGGAAACAGCATAGTAAAAACTTTTTCCGGATATTTAAAACTTTTTTCGGTTTTCCGAACTACATATAGTAACATAAAAACAAGAAGTTAAATAAAAGTAGTTCAGATTACCGGAAAAGTTTTAAGTATTTACTTAGAAAGGTGGCAGATGGCTGTATGATGTTTTTCTAGTGTTGGTAAGGGGTTAGGGCTTTATTTAACCTTTGGCATACTGTTTGCAATAATAAAAAAGTAAATAACAACAAAAAAAAGTTTGACTTTGATTTTTAAATGTGCGATAATAAAAGTGAGTCAAGGAAAAACAAACCAAATTCAAAGGAGAAAGTCATGAGAATGTTAATCAAAGCAATAATAATTACGACGGTTGTGACCTATGTTCTTATTAACGTACTTCAAGCCCATATAGGAATGTAAAATGAAACTATTAATAGCTATTAACATTGTTGGTTATATCGTAATTAATATTCTTAAAACTTTCATATAAGGAGATTACCATGTTAGATTTCTTTTACGCTGGATTTGATGGACACAAACACCATGGTAGTATAGGGGATAGGATTTTAATGGAATCAACCTACGAAAAACTCTGGGAAGAAGTTGTCGAGTATGTTAAAGAAAAACACGATGGCAAAGCACAGGTAGAAGTTGTGCATCTAGCAAGAGAAATCCATACTATAGACGTATAAACAAGGAGATACCATGAAAGACCTAGACTTCATAGATGAGCTCAGAAGTATAATTTGTCCAATAGATTCAGATGACCCGAGCAAAGTAGGTATGTACTATTGTTATAAAAATGGTAAGCTGCATGATTTTGACTCTTTTGAAGAAGCAGATTTTTTCGCTAAAACAAATCATGTTAATTTATGTGCATACGGGAGGTAGTCAAGTGGTTAAGGTAATAGCGATAGAAGGTAGAGACGAAGAGAGAACAATCAGGGAGTTTTATACTAGTCCTACTACGTTTTGTGTAGCGGTTTCTGAGTTTCACAAATACAAGGTATCTAACCCATATTGGGTTGGTGTACCATATATTGAAATTGACGGCGTAAAAATATGTGATGATGATATGGAAGAATACTTTAAAGGATGTCAACCAACAATTAAGGTTTGTGAATTGATCTTAAACTCTCTAAGTGATGCCATGATGAAGCAACAACGTATGGGTCAAGGTAGGGTTTGGGAGTCAACCGAGAGAGAAGTTGACAAGGGTTTTCTTGCCGGGTATTTTGGAGGAGAAAAAAAAGAGGATAGTCCATACTACAATCAAGGATATCAAAGCGGGATTAAGTGTGCCGCTAAAGGAGTGTAAAAAATGACAGAAAAGGAATGTTTACAAAAGATGGATGATATATGGTTTTACTTATTTCGCAACCCATCAAAAAGCAAGAAAGAAGCATACGGCGAATTAGGGCTAAAGAGAGATAAGAATAGATGCCCTTGTTGTGAGTATGCTATACAACAAGCTGACAGTGACAAAGATATGATGTGTGTTTTCTGCCCATTAAAAGATTCTTGGCCAGATGGTGATTGTATGGCAGATGGTTCAGTTTATCTGAAATGGCTTGAAACAGATAATTTAAAAGTTAGAGAAGATGCAGCGGCCGAGATTGCTTGTGACGCAAACTTTAAATTTTTTGAACTGATAGAAAAATAATTTCAAAAACTTAAGGAGATAAAATAATGATGTGTCAATACACAACAATAGATCCAAGGTTCGGGAAGAACGAGGTTATGACTATCAAGGAGATGATGATCAGGTATCGCACGATGGGGTATGATATAAATAAGAATGGTTCTAAGATGACCGCCAATCAGATTCTGGAAGATATTTATGAGCAGGGCGCGATATGTGTCCACAAAAAAAAATGGTAGGGAGAATAAAAATGAACATCCATAAAAATATTCACGAAGTTATGAATAAAACATTGGTTGCGCTGCTTGCATCGAAGGCGAAATACCAACGGCTTATGGAGTCGGCTGTTAATGTGGATAAAATGTCTATCAACGCAAAGTGTGCGCTGTATCTCAATATTGGTAAGACCACACTAGATATTCAAAGACTTGAGAGGTATTATTTAACACAACAATATCATTCTAACAAGGTGAAGCTTTTGGAATTCATAACTTTTCCAATAGCCGTTATGATCAAGGTTTTTAAATGGTTCGGCTTGTTTGGAATCAAATAGCCGGTAAGATGGTCTGAGGTTTTCACCTCGGGCCATCTTTTTTTGTATTTGTTCTTGACGGTTAGAGAAGTCAACCATATAATAAAAATATTATGAAAAACAAACCTACGGAAAACCACAAAATAAGTCAAAAAACACTTGACAAACAATATTTGTTCTTGGCAGCTTATAAAAGCCATCGATGGAATATCACCGCAGCTTGTAAAGAAGCAGGGATTGATAGAGGCAGATATTACGAATGGATGGGACAGCCTGAATTCGCAGAGAAAGTTGAACATGCCAAACAATCCACTATTGACTGGGTTGAACAAAAACTGTTTGATCAGGTCGAAAATGATAGCGCGGCCTGTACTATTTTCTATATGAAATGTCAAGGAAAAAAGCGTGGTTATATTGAAAAGGAAGAAAAGGCTGAAAAGGACGATAATGTAAACTGGTCTGAAATCGGAGCGACTTTCGCAGAAATTGCCAATGGAATAGCTATCAAAAAACCGGAATAGTGTGGGAGTTATGACTGGGGAAGAAGCTGAAATAGAGATCAAGAAACTTATTGTAAAACATTGTTATGAGAGTCATGTTTCGCTACTTGAAATTAATGATTTCCTGTTCGAATATGGTGGTTTATATAAGATAGAGGCGGTACTGGAACAGGTTGAGAAAGAAGAAGATTATGGGTGAACTTGAGTTCCCAGAGGCTTGGAAAGAGGAAATTATCTATCATCCTGTCCAAGCTGCCATGATAAAAGACAAAGTAAGATTTAAGGTTGTACCGTCGGGAAGAAGGTCTGGAAAAACATTCCATGCCAAAAGAATCTTAACCCTGGAGGCAATGCGGCAACCCGGCCAATACTTCGCGTGCGCACCAACTTATGGGCAAGCCAAGAAGATATTCTTTAAAGATGTTGAGAAATTAATTCCAACTTGGTTCACCGCTAAAGAATCCAGCAAAACAGAACTCACTCACTACTTGAAAAACGGTAGTGAGATTTGCGTTATAGGGCTTGATAAACCCGCCAGATTCGAAGGTATACCATGGACTGGCGGGATCATAGATGAAATTGCAGATATTAAGGAAACAGCCTGGGCAGAGAATATTAGACCAGCTCTAGATACAATCGGTTTGAACACTTGGGCTATACTTACTGGCGTACCTGACGGACTTGGTTTTTATTACGATCTTTACAACTATGCTCTTTCCGGATTAGATCCGGAATGGAAAGCGTATCACTGGAAGTCAGCTGATATTCTGTCTAGCAAAGTAATTGATGCAGCCAAAAGACAACTGTCGCCAAGACAATTCAGGCAGGAATATGAGGGATCGTTTGAAACAGCATCGGGTCGAGTTTACGAGGATTACTCGGAAGCTAACCATACCAGCAAGGTGTTTAACCCAGGCCTAGGTAATATTTTATGGTGTCACGATTTCAATTTCACCCCATTGTCCTCAGCTATATGTCAGCGAGAGGGTGATAAAATCTATGTAGTTGATGAAATAATTTTAACCAGTGCTGTTGCAAAGCAAACAGCATTAGAGTTTGTCGAGAAATTCAAAGACCATAAACATTGTATAGTCAAGATATTCGGTGATGCATCGGGCAGGCAAGGTGAGAAGCACGGCCATAAGTCTGACTGGATAATTATTGAAGAGATCTTACGTAAGGCAGGATTCAGGGTAGACATGCAGGTGCCAAGGAGTAACGGCCCAATAAAAGATGGTCAGAATTCATTACGTGGTCGAATTATGAATTCAATGGGTGAGCGGTTCTTGTTCGTTAATCCTGCCATAGCTAAATACGCAGATAAAGCTCTTGCTACTGTACAGCTTAAAAAAGGATCGACGTTCCAAGAGGAAGATTCTGATTACCAACATATCGGTACCGCTCTTCGGTATATGACAGGCCGGCTATTCCCAACAAGACATCAAAAAGTTCAAATTCAAAAATATTGGAAATAAAGAGGAAACAACAAATGTCAATCATTGAACATGAAAACCTGGAAGACACCCATCCAACACATGATGAAATGTTAAATAAATGGCAATTCTGGGGCGATGCATATGATGGTGAAGATGGTTTTATAGCTCATGTTATTACTAAACATGAGCGGGAGTCACAAGAGAACCATGAGGCCCGCATGAAGGAGGCTGAGGTTTTCAATTACTGTGCTACTATTGTTGACATTTTTTCTAACTACCTTACAGAGGTTAGAGCGCATAAGGAATTGGGTCATCTGGTGGACGACCAACAGTTTGAGAGTTTCCTGCGAGACGTTGATCTGTATGGCACAGATTATGATGTTTTTTGGTCTGGTGTGACAAAGAAATCAGGCGTGTATGGATTTAGTGGAATTCTGGTGGACAAACCACAGGGTAACACTGAATCAAAGCTAGATGAGTTAAGTGAAAACATTTATCCTTATTATAGTGTGTTTACCCCAGAGAATATACTTGATTGGTTGTGGGTACGTAATCCTGTGACGGCACGTCCGGAGCTTAGTTTTTTGAAACTCAAGGAAGACGATGGTTCTTATCTTGTTTGGGTAAAAGAAGAATGGGAACGATGGATGTTGATTCCTGGATCAGATACCGACTATGAGATTACAGGATCAGGTGTTAATCCGCTGGGGGAGATTCCATTTGTTTGGTATGTTAACACACCAAATCTAAAAAAACTTAACATAGGCGTATCTGACATATCATCTATATCCAGGATTCAGGCTGCTATCACTCGTAACCTGTCTCAAGGGTCTGAAGTTGTAAGTTATTCAGCGTTTCCAATGCTGATTAAGGCTGAAGATAGGCGTCCGACAGAGGAGGCTGACCAAGTCGGCCCAACTGCAGTGCTTGATTTCGACCCCGAGTACCCAGACTCAAGACCATCCTGGTTAGCGTCAGAATCGAAATCTCCGATTGATGCTATTCTAGAATGGATATCATTGAAGATTGATGAAATTTACCGAACAGCACATTTATCAGGAGTTCACGGCCAGGCGCAATCTGCACAAGTTAAATCAGGTGTTGCGCTCAAGTATGAGCTACAGCAGTTATTTTCA
>LGVF01161456.1_pt1 | contig 10213 bp, 8 predicted proteins | sample 469901 | NCBI WGS metagenome assembly LGVF01 (sample SAMN03893561, study PRJNA290197) | marine sediment metagenome | material: sediment; isolation source: combined push core samples #3730, #5133, and #5579 collected at Hydrate Ridge | place: Pacific Ocean: Hydrate Ridge | reverse complement strand
CCCTCTTTTGATCGAAAACATACAACGGCTTGTTGCACAGCTTGGTAAATTCAGCTCCCCAGCCTGTACCCCCCTTGACCGTCTTATCATCGAGAATTTCGCCGACAACGAAAATCTGCTGGGCGTGATTAATTTGATACCAGATAGTCTGCAGGATCTTGCGAATCGTCGGACTGGCGGTGTAGCGACGATTAAGAAGCCGCGACACATACTCCAGACTTACATCACCATTTTTTAATTCTTCATGATGCAAAACGCGCAGACCCCGTTGACGAACGATAGTATGGCCGTCGAAGGTAAAGTTAACTTCCTCAATACCAAGACGCTCGGCGTTGGAACCGAATTCAGCCTCCGCTCCTTTGGCCCCGCCACTGAAAAGGATGAAATCTTCCTTGTTCATGTTGTGTCCTTTCGATAAACAGGCTGTAAGTGTAGGTAGATCCGGTGAACGACTTTAGTCGCCGCCAAGCCGGGCTTAAAATACCGTTAGCAAGCTGCAACAATTCGCTATTTTTTGTTTTTCCCCTTGCTCTTCTTTTTTTTAATTTTTTTCTTGTTCTTCTTCTGTTTAGCGTTCTTCTTATCTTCGGTCTTTTTGGTATCTTTCTTTTTGCCCTTATCCTTTTTCTCGTGCTTAGAGGATACAGACTTAGGTTTCTTTTCTACGGTTGGTTGAGCGACGGTAGTCCTCTCGTTGTCAGTAAACGAATCCTCACTTTTTGGCATGTCAGTAGATAATTTTTCCGCCGTAGACCGACCTTGATCGACCGGGAAAATCGCCATGCCTTTGCACCGAAAAATGTTCAGCAAATAGCGTACCTGGCCGATAGTCAAGCCGCTGGCTGTGGCCGCCTTGAGATGAGTCGCTCCGCTATCGATACTCAACAGGGCAACGGCCCGCTGACTGGCCAGGCCGCTGCCCTGGGCGACAAGTTCTTGGCAAGCCTGCCCTTGTTCCGGTGAAAGTAACGAGCCCTGTGCCTTATCACTTGCCGATCTTTGATCCGCCACAATCCCTCCTTTGAGAAAAAACTCAGATTAAAAGGAGTGCTATTTCTTACCCTGTTTGGCAAGAGCCCCTTCAATGCGCTCACAGAGGGTTCGGAGCACCTTGATCCTGGCAAAATACTTATCGTTGGCCTCAACCAGTGTCCAAGGGGCAATCTCTGAACTGGTGCGGTCGATCATGTCGCAGACCGCAGTTTCGTATTCATCCCACTTTTCTCGGTTGCGCCAATCTTCATCGGTAATTTTGAATCGTTTGAAGCCGATTTTCCCCCGTTCTTCAAAGCGCTTTAACTGCTCATCTTTGCTGATCGAGAGCCAGAATTTAACGACGACCATACGATGGCGCACCATCTGTTCTTCAAAATCGTTTATCTCTCCATAGGCCCTCATCCAATCGGCCTGCGAACATAATCCTTCGACGCGTTCTACTAAGACTCGACCATACCAAGAACGATCAAAGATAGCAAAACGCCCCCTGCGGGGCAGGTTTCGCCAGAACCGCCATAGATAAGGCTGATCGCGCTCCTCCTCAGTAGGAGCAGCTACCGGAATAACACGGTATGAACGGGCATCCAGGGCTTGAATGATTCGGCGAATACTGCCCCCCTTCCCAGCCGCATCGTTTCCTTCAAAAACCACCACAACAGAGATCTTTTTAAAATCAGCGTGTCGGGAAAGAACATTCAACCGACCCTGCAAGCGTGCCAACTGATTGCGATAATCGCTTTTATTCAGGGATAGGTTTAAATCGAGTGTTTGCAGAATTCGCACACCATCGATAGCAGTTGTCAACGGTGGGTAGACCTCCGACTCAACCCCCTTTTCACTGGCAGCAAGGCGTCTTACCAGAGACTCTTGAATCAACTTTCCGATGGTCAGATAACGATAGCGTGGATCGGACCCCTCAACGATAATCCAAGGGGCCTCAACAGTACTCGTGGCACGCAGCATGCGCTCGGAAACCTGCCGAAAGCGATCATAGAGCTTGTAATGTTTCCAATCCGTCGCATTAACCCGCCAGCTTGTTTTGGGATCGGATTCGAGTTCTTTAAGTCGTTTTTTTTGAGCTTTTTTAGACAGATGCAGCCAGAACTTGAGGATCAGACAACCATCACGGCTCAACATATTTTCAAACCTAATGGTCCGATCTAGACGTTGATCAAGCTCTGCATTATTAATATCACCGTAAACATTCAGGACCAACGGCTTGGAATACCAACTACCAATAAATATTCCAATCTTGCCTCTAGCAGGCAATGCCCGCCAGAATCGAAACATAGGCGGACGTTCCAGCTCTTCGTCCGTAAGATCCCGCAAGGCGTGGGTTTCAACATGACGGGGGTCAAGCCATTCATTGAGCAGATTAACCGTCTCGCCTTTACCTGCACAATCAACCCCGGCGATCAAAATCAACACCGAAAATTTTTTACTCTGCAATAGATCGAATTGCGCATCGAGCAGGTTTTCCCGCAGCGTAGGTATCTGCTGATTGTATTCCTCCTTGTTAATCCTATGGCCAAGCTCCGCAGATTCGAACATGCAGGCTCCTTAATAAGAGGAGTACGCAAATGCTGACGCGATGAACATTCTTTATCATAGTTTTTTTTCCAACAAATTCAAGGGATTTCATTCAATACCTATACACCGCCCGTCCCAGTTGCCATCACCGTAACAGAAAAAATTGCCGAGGCGGAAAAGTCTCGGCAATTACAAGAAGGTGTTTTGGAAAGTCGGGGGCAATACAGGACGAAACCAAAGACCATGTTTGAAACTTTGACAAGATACGATATATCAAATCCTTGACAGAGCCAGACAAGCTTGCGGTATGAATTGGGCAGGTACCCCCCCCACCCTTCACCACTATCAAAATCACGCCGATTCCTATGCAAGAAAATCATGGCACACCCCAAGCGAAACTTAAATCAAAAAAGGACCTGCCAAAAGCTGGCAGATCCTTAATTTTTTTTGGCGGCCCAAACTGAATGATATTCGAACCGAATTTGGACGCCTCTCTATTACCATATCGGGAGAGGAACTACTATAACTTTCGGAATTTCAGTCATTTGTAAGTTTTTCTGCTGAGAGCCTCACCCCCTAACATAAAACAGGGCAACCCCAGAGGGACTGTTTCCGCCCCACCAAGAGGGCATCCGGAGCGTTGTTCCAAAGTCAAATCGTTATCCGGAAGGGAGACATCGCCTCCACATTATTGTTGTATTTTTTTGGCGCTCCCGATCACCCGGATGTAGCTCCTGGACCACCGAGATCTGGCCTGTTTGCAATTTGATTATCCTGTTAAATGAATATTGTTGGCCAATCCAGCCACCTCTTTTTGCTTCCCCCCTCCAAGTATTCTGATTTCAAACTCATCACCGGTAATGATCATGATTGGGCGTGTTGGCAACCTATAAATCCATAGATAAACCGAGACTACATTCTGACACAACAAATAGGAAAAACAAAATCTGGAAAACCAGGGTGCTCCTTTGAGTGTCTTGGCAAGGGTGATTTAGAAGAAATCCGACTTTGAGCTAAGCAATATGAGCCAACCTTAAGCTGTTTGCAAACTTATGAGTCTTAGTTGCTGCCGAAAATCTTTTTCATCAAGTGCGCCGATTCTGGTGCCGGCAAGACGTACCCCACTGCAACCGTTTCACCCACGGCTTCGATTATGGATGTTTCGCGGCCTCCCTGCCTAAACCAGCCGCAAAGCTCGATCATTTGTACTCCGTCGTCTGCCCAAGCCTTTGCTACCTTGATAGCTTTGTCAATTGATCCTACGCCAGCTATGCGTGTCTTTAAATTAGGGGAAAGAAACACCGTCGAATCAGACCCCTCACCCTGGAAAAAAATGAATCCCCAGTCCTTCAGGCCATCGCCTTTGATTTTTGTCCGGTTGGTCATGATGAGATCCTTTCGTTCTAACAATCAACCACAGGCTGTCAACTTACTGCTGCTCCGCTTTGTTGTCTGCCTGGCAGGTTTTTCGTGTCTGATTAGTGGTGACAAATAGGAAACCGATCCCCACGTCCTCCAATCGCTAAAGCGATAAAGCAACTAAGCCACTGTTGCCAAGCCGTGGTCGTCGACAACAGCAGCTTGCCGATGTCGGCCTTTTTTATGGCAGTTAGCGACCAACGGCAAAAAAGATCTTACATGCAGTACAAAGGGCTCCCGTCGCATGCTACTCGGGCTTGCACATTCAACGAAATTTTCCCTGCCAACGCAAAACCGATACGCTGTTAACCGGCTTCCATCAGTGCTTTTACCAACGACTACCTTGGTGGGATCGCACCAGAAATCGACTAACGGCCGCCCTTCGTCAACGCTGCCTGCTGGAGTTCGTTGCAGGATCAATTACTGGCCATGCTGAGCGTCTAGCGCCAACCCTCTACAAACCGTCTTCCCGATTGAACCGAATTCCCCCTTCTTGGCTTACGGGAAATTTTTGTCTTTTATTTAACCGGACGTAGTTCGCGAGATTGAACCAAAAGTTGATATTCATCAACCCCCGCAACAGCAGGGTGCTGTAACTTTGCAAAACAGAAAGAACGATACCGAATCGACGGGGACACTCAAATCAGTCCAGGTTCATCGTGAGGCCTATCCCCAGGGCTGGCCAAGTTAAATAGCTTGTTCGCTCGAGAAACGACGTTTTTTTTAGTAGGCCGTAGGGCTGCATTTGCAAGGGGAAGCACTTCTTATGAGCAAGACACCTAATACCAATGTCCGCATGTTCGGTTCGCTACACACCATTCGTCGCAATCAGGGCCTGCCCTCCTATGAACAGATGTACATTCCCTCGAGGGGCTGCACGGGACTCGACCTGGCCAATGAGCTGAATTTGCCGCTGGACAAAATCGAGGGGGTGTTCATAAACAACTTTGCCCGCTCCCTCGATGACCTCATCCACCCTGGCGACAAGGTCGCTTTCATTTCCACCGGAATACCAGGGCCACACCGCTACTCCCTCGGCATCCACTCCGCCTTCGAATAACTGCGCGAATAGCTGTTTACACCCAATTTGATCGAATAGGATTGGAGGATCCCGCCGTCCTCCCACATCCGGATCCGTAGGCGGTTTGCAAAATTCATCGTGCATATGCGCAGTTCCTGAGTCTACTAGGAGCGGTAAACATTCTCGGCAGATCAGGAGCCCGTTTCTTTTTATCCCCACGTTGGTTTTTTATGGCAGCCCACCCCAAAAGTGATGAGCGAAGCAGTCATAAAAATAACAACGCAACATAATCTAATGAAAGGAAGATCGCATGGGAAGGGATTGGGAAGACAGAAAAGACCGTTTTGGGATTGTGGACGTGAGAAAATTAACCAGTAACTTTTTACCTGGACTTCTCAACAAAGCCAGGCAGATTGAAGTGGGCGACGGGATGTGTGTGGTTCAAAGTTTTGAACCTATTCCCCTTTATTCCACGATGGCTTCCCTCGGTTTTGAGCATATTGTCGAAAGGGTCTCGGACAATGAATATCTGGTATACTTTTGCAGAAAGACAAAAAAGGAGGCGCCATTTCCTGGTACCGGTGATGTTCCACTTAAACCAACAGCCATGCTGAATTTCAAGAAAATAGATAACTCATTGGCCAATATAGCGGTAAATTTCTGGAATTTGACCTGGGGAAAAGAGACGCCTGCAATTGATCTGAAGACGAAATTACTTCTGTCACTTGCAAATGGCGCGGGTGCAGGCAGATATCGCCAGGCAACACGTGAACTGGTAAAGGCGTATTCACTCGGTGTTACCGTGGATGAATTAGATGAGCTTTTTTCCTTACTCGTATGGAATAGCGGGATAGGCACCTTCGCATCAGAGATAGGTACTTCAACCCTGTTTGACGCATATCAGACCATAAAGACCCTTGAAGACAAAGGCAAAACACGGAAAGAGGTGATGAGTGAACTTATGGAAAAATTTGGCGAGAAAAACCCGGAAGTAAACGTGTTAGCAACGTAAAATCACGGTACCCGTTCCCGGGATCACTGAAACCCACTTGCCCGCCTATCCATCATATCGCTGCGAACGAGCCGTAAAGAGGGCTGACTGAGCCTGAAAACGCCAACACTTGAGACCTGAAGGAGGCCCCACCATGCAAGCAAGAAAAATTAAAGATCGCATTTACTGGATGGGTTCAGTGGATTGGGACAGTCGTCTATTTGACTCTCTTATCCCCCTTCCGGACGGAACCAGCTATAACGCCTATCTCATTGAAGGAAGTGAGAAGACTGTCTTATTGGACACGGTTGATCCCCCTATGGCCAATGAATTCATGGCACAGCTTGAGGGCGTCTCCAAGATCGATTACATCGTCTCCCAGCATGCGGAACAGGACCATTCCGGAACAATCCCGCAGGTTCTTGAAAAATATCCTGATGCAAAGCTCATATCAACCCCCAAAGCAAAGGGAATACTTGGCGACCTTCTGCAAATATCCGAAGAATCTTTCATAACCGTCGAAGACGGAGAAACGCTTTCTCTCGGTAATAAGACCTTGAAGTTTATCCATGCTCCCTGGGTTCACTGGCCTGAGACCATGGTGACCTACCTGGAAGAAGACAGGATTCTATTCAGTTGTGACTTCTTCGGTTCCCATATTGCCACGACTGACCTTTTCGTCACGGATGAAGGACGCGTCTATGAAGCGGCCAAACGCTACTTTGCCGAAATCATGATGCCCTTCAGGGCCGTGATCCAAAAGAACCTGGAAAAACTCGCATCCTACGATATTGAAATGATCGCTCCCGGTCATGGACAAATATTTTCACGCCCGGCATTTATTCTGGATGCCTACCGTGACTGGACACTGGGATCTCCTCGAAACACGGTGGTCCTGCCCTATGTAACTATGCACGAGAGCACAAAGCAGATGGTCGAACATTTTGTTGCGGCGCTTGTGGAGAAAGGCGTCAGGGTCGAACTGTTTAACTTGGCTGTAACCGATATCGGGAAACTGGCCATGGCCCTGGTTGACGCGGGGACAATCGTCGTCGGCACACCCACCATCCTGGCAGGCCCTCATCCTTATGCGGCCTACACCGCATTTCTGGCAAATGCCCTACGACCCAAAGCAAAATTTCTCTCCATCATCGGCTCGTACGGTTGGGGAGGAAAAACCGTGGAGACGCTCGCGGGAATGATTCCCAATCTCAAGGTAGAAGTCCTAGCCCCCGTCCTTTGCAAAGGGATGCCGACAGAGGGGACTTTTAAGGCATTGGATGAACTGGCTTCTGCGATTGAACAAAAACACAAAGAACTCGATTTTACATAACACCGGGATAACATCCCCGGAATTCAGAAAGGGTGTCGCCAGCCATAAGGCCCACCTAATAAACATAACCGCTTTGTAACCTAAAAAGGAGGATTATCAATGTTTTGTTTTCAATGTCAGGAAACAGCAAAAAACCAGGGTTGCACGATAAAAGGTGTGTGCGGCAAGTCGGAGGGGACTGCGGATCTTCAGGACCTGCTTATCTTCGTGTGCAAGGGCATCTCTGTCTATGGAGAAAAGCTGAAGGAACAGGGTACTGTGGATCAATACGCCGGCCACTTCCTGTGTAAGGCCCTTTTTACCACCATTACCAATGTGGCCTGGAACGATGACGTGCTTGTCGACCGCATCAAGGAAGGCCTCAAGGTTCGGGACGCAGTCAAGGAAAAGCTCGGAGCCACCATATCCGGCGAGCTTCCGGATTGCGCCACCTGGATTTCGGATAGCAAAGAAGAGATCATGGCCAAGGCCATGTCCGATGAGGTTCGCATTACGGCAGCACAGAACGAAGATGTGCGCTCCTTAAGAGAACTGCTCATCATCGGCTGTAAAGGAATCGCCGCTTATGCCGATCATGCGGCAGTTCTCGGTCACGAGAAGGAGGATATCTACGGCTTCCTCATGGAAGCTCTGGCATCCACCACAAAGGATCTTTCAACAGATGAAATGATCGCCATGGTCATGAAGGCAGGGGAGATAGCTGTAAATACCATGGCTCTTCTGGATGAGGCCAATACAACTGCCTACGGCAACCCCGAAATCACGGAGGTCAACATCGGGGTCAGAAACAATCCCGGAATTCTAATCTCCGGCCACGATTTGAAAGACATGGAAGAACTGCTCAGGCAAACCGAAGGTACAGGTGTGGATGTTTACACCCACGGCGAAATGCTTCCGGCCAATTACTATCCGGAATTCAAGAAATATAACCATTTCGTAGGTAACTACGGTGGATCCTGGTGGCACCAGAATGTCGAATTCGAGTCCTTCAATGGCCCTGTCCTTCTGACCACCAATTGCTTGGTGCCCCTCAAAAAGGACAATACCTATTTGAACCGGCTTTACACTACCGGAGTGGTTGGATACGAAGGCGCAAAACATATTCCGGATCGTCGCGAGGGGGCATCCAAGGACTTTTCGGCCCTGATCGCCCAGGCCAAGGCCTGCGCGCCTCCCACGGAAATCGAAACCGGGGTTATTGTCGGCGGATTCGCCCACCATCAGGTTTTGGCCCTGGCTGACAAGGTAGTAGACGCCGTCAAATCCGGCGCCATCAAACGTTTCGTGGTTATGGCCGGCTGTGATGGCCGGCAAAAATCGCGCAGCTACTACACTGAAGTGGCCGAAAACCTCCCCGAAGATACGGTTATTCTCACTGCCGGATGCGCCAAATACCGCTACAACAAATTAAACCTGGGTGATATAGGCGGGATCCCGCGTGTGCTCGATGCCGGACAGTGCAACGATTCCTACTCGCTGGCGGTTATTGCCCTGAAACTCAAGGAAGTCTTCGGTTTGGACGATATCAACGAACTGCCCGTGTCCTATGATATTGCCTGGTATGAACAAAAAGCCGTTGCAGTACTTCTGGCACTCCTTGCCTTGGGTGTGAAAGGTATCCGCCTCGGCCCCACCCTGCCTGCATTCCTTTCACCCAACGTGGTCAAGGTACTAGTGGAAAATTTCGACATTAAAGCTATCGGGACAGTCCAGGATGACATTGCAGCAATGATGGCGGGTAAATAAGAAAGAGGGCATGATACGTCAAGGTGCTCCCGACAACTGTCTCGGGAGCACCTTGACCTGAAAGGAAACACCATGGAAATCGTCGAGGTAAAAACGGCAACCCTGATTGATAACCCGCACCATGTCAAAGCCAGTAAACTATATGATACAAAAGATGCTCAAGTCATACACATTACACTCGAGGCGGGTGAGTCCCTGAAAAAACACATCACACCTGTTGACGTATTTTTCTATGTGCTCGAGGGCCAGGGCGTCGTAGAAATCGGCAATGAGAGAAAAAAGGTTAAGCGAGATGCTTTAATCAGTAGCCCGGCGGCCATACCCCATTGTTGGTACAATGAGAGCGGTTCAGTTCTCAGATTTCTGGTGGTCAAGGTACCTCGCCCGGTGGAATCAACAAGGTTGTTGTGAATGCCTTGATTTTACTTATCATGGTTGTTTCAGATTGTTTAGGTTGGCAGAAAAGGTGCGAGATCGCCAAATTTTCGCAATCCCTCATAAATAGGAAAGGCCCGCCGATTCTCCTGGCGGGCCTTTCGCGTCTGACAAGTGGTGCACTTACGACTAGAATCTACCAGGACCATGTTGTCAGGTTCTCTTTGTAATTAGCCAATAGGTAAGACCAAGAGATAAAACTACCGCAGCAACTCCAAAAACATATGGCGGTGATATTTTGTTGAAATCAAAGATTATTACTTTACGTGCAATAGCCATCAATCCAGTTGCTACTACTAATCTTACTGGTATTACGTTCGTCGACAAATACATGCTTATATTTACAAATATCTCAATCGCAATTAGTACAGCCAAGAAGGCACCAAAAGTCTCAAAAATATCACTTATGCTTAATAAAAGAAATGGTGGCTCCATAATACGATTACCTAAAACATAGATTACGTCTCCTATGCCCCATACGATAACAACAACCATTAGTATGGCTAGTATCTTTACTGCAACACGGATTATTCTATGCAGAATACGAATAGTAGGGTCTTCGTGCTCAAGATGAAGCTCGTGACCTGGCTCATGAATAGAAGGGTTGTTTTTTTCTTCAGTCATGCCTTTTCTCGTTTTCATAAAAGGACTAGTTAAAGCTAGAAGGTATATATAAAGCGGTAACCACAGGCACTTTTCTGTACTTATAAAACCCTCAGAATTTAATCTATTCCTAGAACAG
>LGVF01019359.1_pt1 | contig 10213 bp, 4 predicted proteins | sample 469901 | NCBI WGS metagenome assembly LGVF01 (sample SAMN03893561, study PRJNA290197) | marine sediment metagenome | material: sediment; isolation source: combined push core samples #3730, #5133, and #5579 collected at Hydrate Ridge | place: Pacific Ocean: Hydrate Ridge | reverse complement strand
ATGATTTCATCTTTAAAATATTCATAAGTAAAAAAATCAGGAATTTCCATACGAAGCATTCTCATAGATGACATCAGTCTAAAATAATGATCTTCAATAAAGTAAATGTTGTAATTTTTACTTTTCAAAGTTTCAAATACTGCATCACCATATTTAAATCCTCTGTTATTTATCGTGATCTTAAAATCGTTTTTTGAAATTAATTTACCATTTACATTAATCATAAAAAATATTAATTTTAAAAATATTCAAAAAAAAAACCTCGAGATATTCCCCGAGGTTATATATTTATATCTAATCATTTTTATCCTCCAATAGTGTGTTTTAGATCAGAAATCTTTGTTTCCCAAAACATTTTTGTTTCCTCAACTTCATCCTCATCAGCAAAATCAACCACAATTAAAGATACATCTTTTGTCAAAGCGTCTACTTGAATTCTCAGTTCAAAATAAGTATCTTTTTCTTCATCTTCTTCCCATTTAAATCTAATGAATTGATCATTTTTTATAGCCATCTTTTTGGCTATTTCTTCTGATCCGTCCCAAATAAAAGTAAACATTTGCCCTCTTGAATTAACATTATCTGCAAACCATTCACCTAAAGAATCTGGCGTAGATATATATTGAAACAAAAAAGATGCCGATGCATGAATAGGAAATTCTAATTCAATTTTTTTCTTTTCTGACATTTTAATTTATTTATTGTGACAATATATAGATTATCTTAATTTAAAAAAAATATTTATCTAAAAATATTTAAAGAAGTTATGTTGTTACAACTAAAATTGTTTTTATATTTGCACCTCGATTTTGGCGAGGTAGCTCAGATGGTTAGAGCGTCGGATTCATAACCCGGAGGTCGGCAGTTCGATTCTGCTCCTCGCTACTGATAAAATAAGGAAAGCTGAGATTTAATTCTCAGCTTTTTTCTTATAGGTACAACATTTGGTACAACTTTTAAGGTAAATTTATAAGAAATTTTATTTGATTACAGTTAAACTTAATTGAACCTAAATTCAATTTATTTCACTAAATTTTTATTTTTTTGATAAGTATATGATATTGAAAGTTTCTAAGTGTATCTGTTTGTGAACTACCCAGACAAAAAAGATTACATGGATTTCTTGATGCGCTCTAAAATCTTTGCCTAGCAATATCTTAGATGAGTACAATGAAAGAACAAATCATCTTTATTTTTTTTTCATAAGTACTTTATTTTACTTTCTCATTTCTATCCACATTAAGTTATACCTATGAAGGAGTGCCCGGATGGCGAGGTGGTTTCGACTAAGCATCCACATTCCTCAGGGATAATGCCACAGAACAGATCGGCCTAATCCTCACAAAATCCCAACTGTTATCCCCGAGAAATCGGAGATTAGTAGAATTTATGATCAAAAATCCAGTTGTTGAAATATTAATTAAAACTTTTGATTTAGTAATTCTATAATTTTTTTGCTCTTTTAATTTAAAGATTTGATATACTGACTAGGACTTACACCAAATTGTTTCTTAAAACAAGTTCTAAAATATTTTGGATCGGAAAAACCTACCATAAAAATTACTTCCGTAATGGAATATTCTCCTGATTTTAAATATTTAATTGCTCTTTTTAATTTGATAGATCTTATAAACTCTGTAGTTGACTGGCCTGTTACTGATTTTAGCTTTTTAAATAAAGCTGATCTACTCATTGCTATTTCACTTGCAAATGTTTCAACAGTAAATTCTGGATTATCAATATTCTTCTTAATAATATCAATAGATTTTTTTAAAAATTGTTGATCTAACTTATTTGAAAGCTTTGAAAAAGTTTTAATATTAGTATCTGTTTGGAATCTTTGAATCCATTGTTGTTTGGTTTTTAATATATTTTCAATTCTAATTCTTAGAATTTCAATATTAAATGGCTTCAAAATAAATTCATCTGCACCGGTTTCTAAACCTTCTTTTTCATTCTCCAGCCCGGTTTTAGCAGTTAAAATAACTACAGGGATATGACTTGTCCTGATATCTGTCTTAATTTTCTTACACATTTCAATACCATCCATTATAGGCATCATCAAGTCACTAATTATAATATTTGGGCTATGCCTATTAGCAAGTTCTAAGCCTTGTTCTCCATTGTTAGCTGTAATGACATTGTACATTTCACTAAAATAATTATTGATATAACCCTGTAATTCCTTATTATCTTCAACAATTAAAAGTGTAGGTGTTTCCTTATCATGAATTTTGCTTATTACAGTTTCAGCTTGAATGATCTCATTTACTTTAATATCATCAATTTCTTGCTTTATATATTTAAAATCATATTGAGTCAATTGAGATTCAATAATTGAATCTGCATCATAAGCAGATTTTGAAATTGGAAATGAAAAAGTACAAACAGTTCCTCTATGCAATTCACTATCTATTTGAATCTCTCCTTTATGTATTTCAACCAAATGTTTGATATATGCAAGTCCTAATCCTGATCCTATTTCAATAGAACTATTTTCTTTTTTGGTCTGATAAAAACGTTCAAATATACTTTCAAGTTCTTCTTCTGGAATACCAATACCATAATCAATAACTTTTACTACAGCCAATGTATTTTCATCTTTATTGACTTTTTCTAATATTACTTTTACACTTTTCCCTTTCGGTGTAAATTTGAAAGAATTTGAAAGTAAATTATACAGTATTTTTTCAATTTTATCATTGTCAAACCATGCATCTAAAGTATTTTCCTCACTTATAAATAAAAACTTAATATCTTTTTCAATTGCAATTTCTTCAAAAGCATTAAATATTTCTTTAACAAAATCAACCAGATCTCCTTGTTGCACTGCCAATTTAATTTTACCTGACTCAGCTTTTCTGAAATCTAATAATTGATTGATGAGTTTCAGTAAACGAACTGAATTTTTATACATTATTGTATTCAATTTCTTCAAATATTCAGGATTGGCATTTCCCTGCATAATCTGTTGTAAAGGGCCAATTATTAGTGTTAATGGAGTTCTTAATTCATGAGAAATATTAGTGAAGAATTGCAGTTTCATTTGATTTATTTCATCAGACTTCTCATGTAAAGCACTTTCTAATTCAAGTTCACTTTGTAATCTGATTTGATTTGACCTATTTCTAATTATTAAATATATGATACTTATTGCTAGCAAAATAAAAAGCAATATTGCCCAAAGTGTTAGATACCATGGTGGATTTATTATAATTTTTATTTGCTTAGGGTTATCTGTCCAAACACCTGTACTATTTGATCCGTAAACTTTAAATGTATACTTTCCTGGAGGCACATTAGTATATGAGGCAAACCTTCTTTCATTTCCTTTGGAATATTGCCATTTATCTGTAAAACCTTCTAAAATATACTTGTATTGATTCTTTTCCGGATTTGAAAAATGCAAACTTGAAAAAACAAATTCCATTGAATTTAAAAAATAAGGTAATTTAATTTCTTCAGTATCATTAATACTATTTTGAAGAACCACATGATTTTTAATTTTTTCAAGAGGTTCAACAGATTCATTAAAAAGTTTAAAATCAGTAATAGTCAACTGTGGTTTAATTCTATTTACAGAAATATTGTTTGGTTTAAAAAAAGTGAAACCATTAACACCACCACATATCATGATACCCGAGGAGGTAAAGTGCATTGCATTGTCTTTAAATTCATCTACTGTGAAACCATCTTGATTATCAAAATAAATGATTTCACCGGTCTTTGGATTTAGTCTTGAAATTTCTCTAATATGCTGCATCCAAAGGTTTCCTTCAAAGTCTTCTCTTATTTGAAAAACAACATCACTTGGTAAACCATCTTTTGTAGTGTAATGTTTGAACCTTGGTTCATTGTCATTTGAGAACTCAATTTTATTTAATCCCCCTCCATATGTACCTATATATATTGTGCCATTTTTTGTTTCAAAAAGATCAAGTATATAATTATTACTTAAACTGTTTTTTTGATTTATACTATTTAAATAATGGTCAAAAGAAATAGAACCATTTCCATTTGTAACAACTTTATTTAACCCTCCAATAGTTCCAACCCAAATATTTTTATTCTTATCTTCAAGTATATCTCTAACATAATTATTGGAAAGGCTTTTTGGATCATCTTTAGAGAATTGATAATTTTTTGTAGTATAGATTTGCTTCTTTTTGTCAAAAGACATTTTGACCAATCCATCTATCCAATAGCCTACCCAAATATTTTTAGAACTATCTTCTTCTAAAGCAAATACAGTATTTAGTATTTTATTACCATTAATATCTTTAATACTATCATAAGTTGTAATGTTATAACTCAATGTAGATTTCAAATATTCCACCTTACTAACTTTTCCTTTTGCGCCTACCCACATATTATCTTTACTATCATTCAACAATCTTTTTATCTCAAAGAAAGAAGAGTTTTTAAATTTTTTACTTCTCTTATTGATAAGACCAGGATTCCATGATTTGTTTATTCCATCAATAAAACTTTGTTTAAATTCTTTATCCTTTAATACTACTAATCCTCCTCCTTGTTGTAAACCAAACCATATATTTCCTCTTTTATCCTCAGAAATTGCCGTAACAGGAAATCTGCTCAATCTTGGATTGCTTATAAAATCAGTTGAATTATAAAAAGTGTGATTTTCCAGATCCAATTTGTACAGCCCTTTGTCTTGCGTCCCAATCCATAATATATTAGTGTGATCAACTAATAAATCTTGAATTTGTTTTGGTATGATCTGTTTTTTATTATTATTCCTTTCATTAAAATTATAAACATGTCCTGTACTGATATCATAGTTTATTAAAACATTACCTCCTGCCATCCACAAATACTTATTTTTATCTATTGCGATTTTAAGTTTTGGGTGCAGTTGCATTGATATACCACTATCGTTTTTACTTAGATTGATATACTCACTATTCGTTATTTTCAATTGATCATCAAGTTGTAGCTTTAATAATTGTAATCGATTACTTAATACCCAAATAGTGTTTTTTGGGTATTCAAAAAAACTAACAGGATAGCCTTCTATAAATTGAAACCCTTTTATATCAGTTTTGAGAATTTCCAAATTAACAGATTCATCTTTACTTGTAATCTCTACATTACGAAGTATTATTTCGTCTTCAGGTGTAAAAACCCAGTGGTTACCATTAAGGGAAGGAAAGATAGTTTTGGCAGAGAATTTTTTGCCCTTACTTTCTGTTATTATTTTATCAAAAAGTAACACACCATCATCATCAACTTTAAAAATTTTTATTCCGGTTTTATATTTTACAAACATGATACCGGTACTGTTTTGAAAGATCTCGTTTATTTCGTTGGCATAGCCTTTGGAGTTGGGATCATTAAAATAAATAGTTACTTTACCAGTTTTTGGATCTATTCTATTTAATCCAGCATTTGTAGTTCCTGCCCATATATTACCACTAATATCTTCAAACAAACTAAGAATAATATTACTACTTAACCCATCGGATTTATCATTAGAAAACCTATAGTGTTGCATGGTATAACCATCATATTTATTTACCCCATTATAGGTTCCTACCCATATAAAGCCATCTTTATCCTGAATAACACTTCTTATGGTATTATGTGATAAACCTTCGTCACCAGAGATTTGATCAAACCTAAATTGTGATTGAGAAGTATGAATCGTAAAGATTAAAATAAGTGTAAAAAATATTTGTAGAAATTTTCTCATTATTTAGGATTGAAATAACCAGTGAATATTACGATATAAAAGTAATTGTTTTTTTAGTATATTTTAAAATAATACTTTCTGAATAGTATTATTTTTGAGTTAGTTGATATCCTATTTCTTTGGTTTAAACACAATCTCATAAGATCTTGAATCTTCAATAAATTCATTCGTAAAATCCTGTAAGTCTTTTTTAGTCAAAGTATTTAATATTTCTATATTGTTTTTAGAATCACTAATATTTTTACCTTCCACAAAATAATTATACAATAATTTTTGAGCATATTCATTTTTCTCAACTCTTTCTGCTAATTGCTTTTTATAATTGGTAATAGTTTTATCTAAATCCGTTTGACTGATTTCTCCATTTTTTATTTTATCAATTTCTCGATGTACGATACTAATTAGTTTTTCTGCCTTTTCAGGATTACAATCAAATGTAATGGACAAGCGAGCTTCATTTTTAGGGATCTTAAACAAAGTACTATAAACAGTAGCACCATAAGTCCCCCCTTCTTCTTCCCTAAGAGTTTCCGTAAAACGCAATTTTAAAACATCTTTTAAAGTACTCAATAAGTATTGATTCTTCGAACCCCACTTCACATCATTTTTATAAGATATGTTTACCGAAGTTTTGGGGTCTTCCATTTTTAAGTAAATATCTTTATCTGTGTTTTTTTGAAGCCAGTTTACCGAATTATCTTTCCAGATTTCTTTTGTGTTTTTGGTAGGAATACTTGCTATATATTTTACCAATAATGGTTTTAAGTCTTCCTTCTTAACATCACCAGTTATAAAAAAATCAAAATCCAAAGCATCATTAAAACGATCTAAATAAATTTTCTTTATTTTTTCAAAAGAAATATCATTGACATAAGCATCATCTTGTAAACGTTTCTTTGGGTTATTCTTACCATATAATGCTACCGAAACACTATCCATCATTCTAATTTGTATATTCTTTTTCCTGAATTCCTGCATATTTTTGGCGTTGTGCATAAGCACCTCATAACTATCTTTATCAAACCTTGGTTTTACAAAACGCAAATAGGTAAGTTGTAGCATGGTCTCTACATCTTTTGTTGTAGAAGAACCTATAACAGATTCAGTTAAACTAGAAAGCATTATACCTGATGATGCCGTTTTACCTGCTAAAACCTTCATCAGATCCGTTGCTTTATAATCTCCAATACCCGACATTTGAGCCAATGATGGCACCTGACTTGCCGATGGTAAATCCTCATCATTTAAAAGTGATCTACCTCCAAAACTAATGGCAAGTAGTTGTACAGAATTAACCTCTTTATCATAATATTTATAGTGAACGTTTATTCCATTATTCAATACAAAAGTTGTGGCTTCAATTTCTTTATTTTCGGTTTCTGAACTAATTTTGCCCGGTTTAATAGTTATACCGGAAAGAAGTGTTTTTCCACTAAAAGTATCTACATAAGGTTGAAGTGTTTTATCATTTTCTACTTCATTTATAATACTTATTGCCTCTTTTTTACTTAAATTATTTCTTCCTTCAACTCCGGTAACTAATAAAACTCTATTCTCTTTGGTGTAGTGTTTTTTAAGATGATCCTGGACTTGTTTTATAGTTAATTGATTAAAAATTAATTTTGCAATTTCATATTCAGCTTTTGCATCTGTAAAAGTTTCATTTTCCAGATAATTCATTTCAATAGAGATTTCAATAGCTGCATGTGGCATACTCTCTTCCTGACTTATTTGCGTTTCATAATAATTGGATAATGTTTCTATTTCACGATCTATTTCAGATTGTGTAAAACCAAATTTAACTGCCCTGTTAATTATTTGAAGTGCTGTTTTAAAAGCATCATGTTGTTGATTGGGTTTTGGTGAAATATATACCATAAAATTACTTTCTGTTCTGGATAAACTTTTTACTCCCGAAAAGCCCATTAAAAAAGGAGCATCTGTTTTTTGAGAATACTCGTTAAATCTTTTAGACAATAAAGAGGTAATTATATTATCCAATAAAGAATTCTTAAGATCTAAGACAGTTTCATCTTTTAAGTTTTTATTGTGATGAATATTAAAACTAATAGAAGAGGTTGAGACTTCTTTATCCATACTTAATTTATATAACATTTCTTTATTTTCAGGAATAGTCACATAAAAACGTTCTTTGGGGTTTTTAACAGCAGGTATTTTTGAAAAAAGTTTGATTATTTTTTGTTCCATTTCTTTTTCATCAAAATCTCCAATGACTGCAATTGCCTGTAAATCTGTCCGATACCAGTCATGATAATAGTCACGCAATGTTTTGTATTTAAAATTAGCAACAATATCCATTGAACCGATTGGAACTCTCTCTGCATATTTAGTCCCAACATACATTTCGGGTAACGAATTCATTAATACACGCATTTGTCCATTTTCCCTGGTTCTTTTTTCTTCGGTAACAACACCACGCTCTGCATCTATTTCATCTTCTTCCAGAGACAGTTCATTAGCCCAATCGTGAAGAATCAGTAAGGATTTATCAATCATTCCATCTTTTGTTGGAATATTATTCATATTATAAACTGTTTCATCAAAAGCTGTATGCGCATTGATATCATCTCCAAAAACAGCACCATATTTTTGCAGAGTGGTTAAAACACCTTTCCCCGGATAGTTTCTTGTACCATTAAATGCCATATGTTCTAAAAAATGAGCCAATCCAAGTTGATTTTCATTTTCTAAAATGGATCCTACATTTTGAATAATATAATAACTGGCAGCATTTTTAACTACATCTGTTTTATAGATATAGTAGGTCATACCATTTTTTAAAATACCTTTTTTAACCTTCTGATTTTCCGGAAGCGGTTCATTTAGATCTAATGTTTGTGCAAATACATTCATACTAACTAACAGGACACAAAAAGTTATAATTATTTTTTTCATTTAAATTGTTCATTTATAAAATTTAAGTTTGTAAATGTAAAGATTTAGTAATGAGAATCTATTTCAGATTCAGCTTTATAATTTATTATTTTATACTCTTACTCCAATAATTTGTAATATTTAATTAATAAACCAAAAAAAAGTCATGCAAAAATTCAAAAGGTTAAAACCAATGTTATTCAAAAATATTAATATTTTCTATCTCAAGAAATAAGTTCATTGCTTCAACTTCAGCATCATTTATTCCAATCACATATATTTTTTTCTTGGTAGGATTGTAAGTTATATATGACTGAAATCCGAAAGTTTGCCCTCCATGTCCATAAAAACCATCAATTAGCATTACGCCATATCCATATGTTAAAACTGTTGATTGCTCATACATTTGATGAAAACCTTTTGTGCGTTGTATTTGCAAAGTTTCGGGTTTGTTAAATAATTTTCCTTGTTGCCAGGCTAATAAAAATTTCTCTAAATCCTTAGTGCAAGAAACTAATTCTCCTGCACTTCCGGCAAGAGAAGGAGGCATAAAGGATTCTTTTCCTTTAAAATATCCTTTCATTTCATTTTTTTTATCTTTTTGAGATAAACGAGAACCAAAAAAGGTGTTCTTCATTTCTGCAACATCAAGTATGTTTTCTTGAATGTAGTCTCTCCAATTTAAACCAGATTTAATTCTAATTATATCGCCTAATAATATGTATCCTGTATTGCAATATTTAAATTCCTTACCGGGTTTAAAATTAGCATCCCCATGGTTAATTGCCAAATTTATAATTTCTTTAAAAGAGTATTCTTTTCCTTTTACTGAAAATATTTTCAATGCCTTTTCATCATCCCCATATACATTGAGATAATCTACAAAACCGCTAGTGTGGTTCAATAACATTTCTATAGTAACTTGATTCCAATAATTCTCATCTTTAAAATTTGCAAGTTTTTTTATATCACTTTCAGGATAAAATGTATCTAGAGTAGTGTTCAATGAAATTTTTCCTTGCTCAATTAATTGTAAAATAGCAATAGCCGTAAACATTTTACTGGCACTTCCAATCTCAAAAAGATCTTTAGTTTTTGTTTTTTTATTTTCTTCTTTATTTGCCAATCCAACCGCATGGAAAATGTTGTGTTCTTCTTCATTAATCAAAAACGAAATGCCACAATTATTATTTTGTACAGAAAAATTATCTATAGTTTTAGTTAATATTTTATTATCTATTTGTGCATTGGATGAAATAAAAACTAGAATTAGTAGTGGAAGGAAAAATTTAGAAAATTTCATTTGTTGTTATATTTTGTATATTTGACAAATCTAATAAATTGAGGATTATTGATACTATTTTTTTTATCCAAATACTCTAATAATTTGTATTATTTTAATTAAAACTAAAATAAATCATGCAAAATTTAACAAAAATTCAAATTGCAACCATCGTTTTAATTATTTCTTATATCATATGGGAAATAGCTGTTCGTATATGGTCAAAATCACAACCTTCAAGCGGCGGAGCCATTATCAGGGTAGACTTAATGATTATTTATCCAATATTAATCATATTGATAATCATATCTCTTTATCAATAT
>LGVF01030991.1_pt1 | contig 10214 bp, 3 predicted proteins | sample 469901 | NCBI WGS metagenome assembly LGVF01 (sample SAMN03893561, study PRJNA290197) | marine sediment metagenome | material: sediment; isolation source: combined push core samples #3730, #5133, and #5579 collected at Hydrate Ridge | place: Pacific Ocean: Hydrate Ridge | reverse complement strand
ATTAATCGCTGCAACGGCGCCGTGAGATCAAGTCACCGATGCAACCCTCAAAGGATTCTGGTAGCAAAGTAGCGCCTTGAGCCCGCCGTTTTACAGCATCTTGTACCCACAGAACAAATAAGTATCCGTGATTTCACCAACATCCTTCGGGAATCTAAACACACCTAAGTCCTGACAGCCGGACGTACTGAGTGCTTCGAAGTCAATTTCCAGCACACCATGAAAAAGCCCCGGCCAATTTGCATCGGCTATACAGGCAATGCTGTACATATCGCAATCGCATTTTTCTTCCTTAATCTGGTAAGCCTGCTGCCCAACCAGAAACTCAACAATATGGTGTGCGCTTGGGTCCGCTCCCGGTGCATCGAAAAATATTTGCAACTGACTGACACCAATTTTCTTGTTTCCAGTCAGGTATGGAAACATATTCCTGCTCAACCGAACACCCAACTGCTTGGATTCCACCTCACTCGATACAGGATTGTTTAACAACTGCCATGCTTCAGGCAGGTCACGTCGGACATCAAAGAAACGTATGCCCGCACCCGGCAGATTTTGTTGAGCACACTCATTAGCAACTTTGCGAAGCTCGTCTCCGCCCTCGCGAGCGGTGAAGTTCAGGTGCAGAATTAAATCGCTAAGGCTCTCCATGTCGAAATGGTTGTTCTCTAATGGTAGCTCTATCCGCCAGCGGCTTACCGCGCCAGAGAACTCAAATGGCAGGTAGCGTTCATCGCGGAAGTTGAGCTCAAACATCCCGGAGTCGTTCTGACCGCGGGAAGTTGCGATGGCTTCGGTGGCTGCATACATCGATACCATGCGCGGGTCGTCCGGCTTCGCCGGATAGCCGTTTTCGCAGTCACTGCCTTGACAACAGGCGTGGGGCGGATCGACCAGACGCGGATCGACTCGCGTCTTACTGCTTAACAAGGTAAGGCGACAATGTACCCCGGTGTAGGGTCCTACAACGCACGGTATCGTCATCGTCACGTTCTTGATGCGTCGCATGTAGTGGCCCGGATAGTCGAGGTCGAACATCCATTCCGGTATTTCGATCTCACAGTAGCCCGTCAACTGCAGCTGCAGAAACGCCATCGGGAAGTGCGAGCGCAATGAAACATGCTTTGACAGTTCGTATTCGCGCACATTCTCACAATAGTAGGCTTGCTCTATGTGTCGGATGGCTAACTGTAGCCGCTCGCCAGCTAAAAGCCCCTCGTGCAGGTTGTCCCAAATCTCTGCCGGTATAAATTGTCGTGTCGTGTAGCCCCGCTCGAAATTGAACGCACGTTGAGCCTGACGCGCAAAATGCAGGGCCATTTCATACATCTGGTAATAAATGGCTGCCGTCTCCTGCTGCATCCACAGATAGAGGGCATGGTTGGTAAACTTGTCGCGCAGGAAGTCCTGTACCTCAGCCGCGTTCTCGATTTGCTGCTGATGATTATTCAGTTCCCGCAACGCTATGTCACGGCGCCGTTCAGCCGCCAGGATCTGACGTTCGATTTGTTCGATCTCGATCGTAAGCACATCGCGCTGATGTTCCCATTCATCTTCACGGCGCTCCCAACCGGCAGTTGTAAGTCCCAGTGATGCCGTAGCGCTGATGATATCCGCCACCACATTAACAATTTGCCCGGATGCGGAAAAGATGGCACTAAGTTTGGAACCAACGGGTAGTTCGACAAAATTTGAGGGAAAACCTACATGGGGATCAGGGATCAGATTCATTGCCTGACCAATCGCTTCGACTATATTGCCGGTCGCCCTAAGCGTGGTCGATGAAGTGATCAGTGATTCGTAGGACGCCTCACCGCCAATCAGTTCATTGGCAATCAAATTTTTATAATAGAGCAGACGCGTCTGTGCAATCTGCTTGGTTTTTTTCAAGGCCTGTATCTGCCAATCAGCCTCTCGCCATTGACTTTGCCGCACTTCCAGCATCAGGTTGAGCAATTGCCGTTCGTGCATAGTGCGCAGACTGACCAAATACTCGGCATCGCCTTTTTCGTAAGCCGCCAGCAAAGTACCACCCAGTCCCCGCACTTCGTCTGCGACTTCCTTGGCCTTTTGTACCAGAACCAGAAACCGATAAGGGCCTTGTTGCAGGCACCAGTCGTTTTCATTAACACAGAAATTAGTGTTGACTTTCCAGCAGTCCCGAATCTCGCTGTTGCCGAAATAGGGCATATCCAGATTCGGTCGGCCGTTTTTCAGACGTCTCGCGTTTAGACAGGCATGAATCAAGGTCAGGCGGTCATTGACTCCTGTATAGAGGCACATCAGCCTGGGATTGAGGGGAGCGCACTCAGGAGTAAAACTCGAAATAGTCATCGGTCCATCTGTCGTTGTGCCTTCTGTTCCCAACACATCATCTTTTTTCATGACTGTTGTCGGTGTGGCGCCCAGAATGTTAGCTGCAGTGTCAAAAATCAAACGCGCCTGTTGAAAAGCTTCCGGGGTGTTTTTTCGCAACAGTGCGTCACCCCGTTGCATCAGTGTTTCAAGGTAGTGCAAACGGATGGCGCGCTCTTTCACCTCAGTATCATCGACAGGGTCGCTTGCGCAGCAGCATTGTCCAGGCTGTTCTGGCTGTTGTTCCGGTGGACAGATTTTCCAGGTATTGTCATTCTCCAAGGGGTGGTAGACGGTTTCATACCACTTCAATGCCGCCTCGAAACGATAATGTACCCGCAAATGCCCAGCTACGGCAATACCCGGACTAAACGGTGATGGTGGCACCAATGGCGCACCGGGATCGAACCAGGCAAAGAAAGGAAAAGCTGCCAAGCCGCCGTTCTGAGTCGATTCAGTATCTACCTCTTCTTTCTCTCCCTCCAGGTTCAATGGGCGATTGGGGAGTATTATCGCCTCATCCGTAGCCAGATCATAGCGGAAGCCAGGATTTGGGTCTGATTCATAGCCTGTCGGAGTTTTACCATCGATTATCTCGAAATTGAGGGTGTCGTCGCTGCGGCCCAGGAACATCAATTCTGGTGCTGCAACTACACCTCCTTCAGAAATCTCAATCTGTACACCTTCATACGATTGCCGCGGTTGTTGAAATTCGCCATTATGAATTCGGCACCAACGCAAATGGACCATCGGCTTTGCGGCCCAACGTAATAAGGCGGGTAATTTATCCGGGCGGTGCCAGTCCGTTTGCGGGTCATCTTGATTTTCTTCATTAATAGCTCCCCATTCAGCGATCTGATCTTGTTTCTCGTAGTGCCTCGAATCTTCGATCCAAAAATAATATTCATCGATCAAAGCCGGATGCGTCTCTCCACAGACATTACAAAAAACAGACGATATCGAAGTGCCGCATTTGGGCTCAAAGGTTGTGGTTGCAGGTGGAACACCTGCCGCAGCAACACGAATGAATTTAGTTCCTAAACGGATCGCCGCTTGCAGCCACATCGGAAGATTGGCAATTTCGGTTGCTTGTTGATTGCCCTCGATATTTAATGGTGCCAACCAGTTTGGGCGTGCATGACGATCCGGCGTGCCCATCAAATCCAACCAGTTTGGGCGTGCATGACGATCCGGTATGCCCATCAAATCCAACCCTTCCGGTGCGGGATCAAGCGGTTGTATGGTTGCCGGTTCTCGATGTTGGAGTAGCTTTATACCAGGGTGTGTCGGCGGACGTACTCCATTCCAATAAGTCAGGCCACCCGGTACCGGCATGGTCAAAGTAGCGCGACGTAGTTCGTCTTCCAGAAACTGGAACGCTTCTGTCCGCTTCGCTTCCTGTAATTCTTCCCATTCGATCCAGTTTTCCCGGTAAATTAACCGTCGTTTGCAAGCTTCCCAAATGCGGAAGGTGGCGAAATTGCGCTCCCAAGCCAGCACAAAATCCGGGAAAGTTGTAAAATATAACTCCAGACCAAGTCGGGCACGCTGAATAAACAGCTGAACTGCACTAATTGCCTCTTCAATACGGCTGGCCTTTTGACACAGTCCCACTTCCACATCTAACAGCAGGAGTTCGCTCAGGTGTTTGGCTTCCGTAGCAAACCTGCCCCAGGGAATTGGTACACGGTTCAAGTGCGTCAGGTAAGCCACCAATGCAGCCCGTCCGCGTTGGCGAAGGTCGTCATTGAGGCGTTTGATCTCTTCATAGCGGTGCGGTTCGCCGTTTTCGATGCACCCATTGCGATAGAATAGGGTCAAGTTGTGATTGCCAGAGTCCGTAGTAGTGCCAAAAGCAGTTTCCGGAACGGACGGGTCATCAGAAGCCCAAAGGTCAGGACGAGCCTAACGGATATCTTTTGCGTAAAAATGCTTCAGTAAAGCACGAATCCATTTCTCCGCATGCCAAACACGCACGGCCCAACGATCGTCTTCCAAGTCAGCAGATGTGACCGGATAAGCCTGATAATATTGTAACACTAAGGTGTCGTGCCGTAGGTCTATGCCGAGGTGGCGAACTAAGTCAGCGGGGTTGTCCCGATGCGATTCAGCGGATTCGTGGAACAGGAGCCAGGCCGGACGTTCCGGCGCACGCTGGGCTTCGCGACGCATCCCCGTGTAGTCGAACAGTCGTTCCCACCAATCGAACATGGCCTGCTGGCGTTGGGCGGTAGGGGCAACGCGCTGATCCTGAGCGACTGGCGGCGCTGCATAATTATCCAGTACAGGCAGGAAATTCGGGTCGAAATTGGCTTTGTGCGTAACGAACGCACCGCCGCTACGATAGTAGCCTTGCCCGGCAAAATTGCTCGGGTGCGAAAGCATATAACCGAGTTCCGACTGCCCGTCGTCAGCAATGGGTTGGACCGAGAGACAAAGGCGGTTAACGAACAGCATGGCCTTGAAGGCGCGCTGATAGGTGCGCCGCATGTCGCGCACCGTGCTGGTGTAATGGGCCGCCAGAAAATTTTGGGCCGCGCCAGGAAGGTCAATACCGGAATGCAAAGTGGCGTTTTTCTGGCCTTGGAACAGTTTGTTATACGGCACGGCCGACCATTCCATGCAGGCATCCGGCCCTTTGTATTTAAGTTGGAAACCTGTGTTTTGCGGACAGACGTCCTCCGGCCCGTCAAAGGTCAAAGGATTTCGTACCAGTTCGATTTTCAGCTCGTAAAAGCCTCTTTCCAACTCAAGTAACTTCGCGCGGTCCGCCGGAGCCTCTTCGTTCGGCCAGTCGTGCGCGAGCAAGACCCAGGTTTTCTGACCGCGTTTCAGGATGACGCGCCAGCGGTGCGATTGGTCGGCTTTTTCAAAATCAGGCAGTTCGCCCGCTGGCGTGGGCGCACCAGCGCTAAACCCATATTGACCTTCATTTTCAATCAACAAAAGGCCTTTCCAGGTCAGCAGGAAGGGCTCAGCCCCACCTAACATCTTGCCGTCTGTATTAGCCATGGCAAAGCCGTTGCGTACAGCAGCAAAACGCAGTTGCTCTGGCGAAAACGTAAAGTCCATCGAAGGCACGATGGTGGGGATGGGCGCATTCCAGGCATTTTCTTCCGGCCCAAAAGCATCCACGCCGCCGCGCACTTCGCGCCAGTGCAAAGCCTGGGCAGCATCGAGGTATTCGGCCAGCATCCCTGTTCCGGTCAGGTCCAACAACGCAGCAAACGCCCCACCATTGGGTTGCGGCTGCCAGGTGACAGAGGGTGATTGGCCGTTGTCATTTTCCCAGGATGTGGTGGCCATATTCTCATCGGCCCACAGGTTTTTCAACAACAGTTTGGCAAGCTCCGTACTCTCCGGATTAGTACTGCTGGTAGCGTCGGCTGTATGAGCAGCCAAATGCTCGGCAATGACCTGGCAACGTTGGTAGAAACGCGCAAACTCCTGCTGGAACCAGGCCCAACGTTTGGCCTCGTCCGGCTCCTGTATCAGGCGTTCTTCCGCTTCGCCGAAGTTGTTGAAAATGAGAGCAAAATGTGCCAGATCTACGCGTGGCAGGAAGTAGAGGTCGCGCACAGCGCTCCGCTCTAAGGGCGTAAGTTGGCGGATACGGCTGAGTTTGGCCAATACCGCCTCGTCGGTGAGCGGGACTTGTGTCCACAATTCCTGTGCTGCCGCATCGTAATGGAAAGGGCCATCCGGCGGTGTGTTCCACATCAGTTCGGAAGTCGGCAGCGGCAGGGAAGTTCTATATTGCCGTTGTGGCGTGCTGACAGCAATACCGCTTTCAGCCAATATTGCCGGGAAGAAATGTTGTCCGAGAGAAAGCCACCTATTACTACCGGGCAGCGGCGCAAAGCCAAACTCGTCCCTCAGGGCAGTTTCCATGTTCGCCCAAGTCCACTTTTCGGCCGCTTCAGCGTTCACTTCGACAACCATAAGTTTATTACGCAAAGCCCAGAGCGAATTCTGATCTTCATCATCAGGCAAGCCCAGTGGGGAGTCCTTCGCTTCGTTGGCAGTCTGCAACGGAAAGGGATCGTCGCCCTGCAAATGCTCGTTGTTGGTGAAAAGGAATAGTAGTTCGCCTACGCCAAATTCAGAGGCATAGATTTTTGCCAATATTTCGGCTAAGCGCAGTGTGTGCGTAGGGTGCGCGTGCCAGGTGTTGGCGGGGTTGCTGGGGTCAAAACCGGACAAGGCCGAAAGTGGATCCAGATTGGCCTTCAGCAGTTTGATAAACTCCGGTTCCCGGCAATCGCAGCCATGTGTCGTTATGGCATACTGCTGGATTTGGTAGAGAAGATGTTCCACCGCCCAGTCCCACTTGGATGCGCCCGGTGCCCAAAATGCCAGCAAGTGCAGCCGTTCTGCCCCGGTGGCACCTTCGACAGGCGGTGTGCCGTCAGTAAGAGACAGCTGAAAATCGTCGCGGAACATCTGGAAAGCCGCCAGCTGCCGGATAAAGTCTGAGTTGATATTTATACCTTTAAAAAGTTCGAGCACTTCACAGATGTCCCGCAACTCCTTGAACGTGTAAAGGGCGTTGGGCACGGCCTGCAATTTGCGCCACAGCCGGATGAAAACAATCAGTCGCGTTAATGCCTGAACCGGGTTGGAAGGTTCAATAAATTCGATCAGGTATCTGTCCAAACAACATGGCTCGCAATCTGGGAATCCTTCTTCCAGGTTGTCTTTCAATCCAAATTTGACAAATTCAGACTTCCACAATTCGATAAACTCGCAGTACGTCAGGCAAGTGCGTTCAAGAAATTCGGAAACCTGGATAACCGTCTCTGTCCAATCATGTCCATCCACATCCAGTTTCTCCGGAAAGCCGAAGAGTTGATACAGCGAAAGTTTATCTGCTGGTGGCGTCACGGCATTGCTGCTCGACTTTTGGAAGAAAGCGTCGTATTCTTCCGGTGTAATGCAGAGGTAATCCATGGCCGTTTCGATGCGCACCGGATACCGCCAAAGATGTTTCTGGAATTCTGCCGTTTCGTTCGCGGGGTCTAAAACAAACTCCGTAATATCTTTGCGGAAGCGGCGCATGGTAGCAAAACGGCTGGTGCCTAACTGCCCCAAATAAGTGCGCGATACGTCCAATGGCTGCGAATATGGCAAATTGCAGGCTGAAAAATCCTTCTTAAGCTTGTCGTAAGCCGCTTGCTGTGCTGTGGGAGTAGCTGGCGTAGAATGCTCCGGCAGGGCTTCGAGCAACGTTTCTGGGTCATGCAGGAATGCATCGGGAGTTGGTGAAATCTTAGATGTCAGCTCATGTCCCCCAACCTGGTCGCTCGCCGTATCGTAAACCGCACCTGAAACTGTATTATCGTTGGCAACCATATGTTCCAGTGATTCATTGACGATATCAATCAAAGGAATTGGCACTTCCAGGTTGGCTTTTGTTGCCAACAGATCGCCCAGCGGCCCACGGCGACCGTGGGCCAGAAGATCAGCTAAGGTTTTGACGTCTGAAGGTAGCGGATTGTCGCAGGTAGTTAGTGGGGTGACTTGTAACAAATCATGCAGATAAGCCACCGGCCCTAACGGAGACAGGTGCGTGGGCGGCACGCAATTAACAATAGTGCCGTCCGGGTTTACCGGTTTGAATCCCTCAGGGCCTGGTACTGGGCTAGGTTCGGATGCCCTGGCGTTATCCCAGATGATTTGGGCGTAATCAAAAGCCACCGAGCCCACTAACGCCCCTTTAAAATCCTCAATAGAAAATTCTTGAATGCTCTGGGCATTGGTGAAACCTCGCGCCCATAGCGCCTCCATTACCGAGAATTGCATGACATCTGGCATGATATCATTTGTCAGGTTTAAGACACCCTGAATGCAACTCAGCCACTCAGTGAATTGCTCCTGTGCCTCCGGATCGTCAGGAAAAATGTCATTAAGGGCATTTCCCAGTTCCGTTGAGTCCCAGCTGCTGAATGTAAAACCGGGATAAGCTGACAAAAGCGCATCCAGTGGATTACCCACAGGCCTATCCAAACCGGACAAAGTATCTGCATCTGCAGATTCAGGTGGGGCGAATACGCTGGTGACATCAAAAAATCTGCGCAAGTGAAGAATAAAGGCCTGAGTACGTTCTTTTCTCGTGCCTGGCTTGGTGAATTCCGGTAGTCGTTCCGGATGGTCTTTCAGTAAATTATTCCAATCATCGCTGTCTTTTGCATTCAGCTCATCTACATTGCTTACATTAAACCCCGGCGCAGGCACTTTTATTTGTGTGACTAATTCTGAATCTGCCTCTTCCTTAGTAACTACGCAAAGCAATAAATCCAAATGTCCGGCATCATCGTCAGTCGTTAGACTTGTCCAAAACGTATTGATATCTTCCTCGGGAAAACTTAACCAGCTGTTGATCAACCCATGTACCTCAAATCCTGGATTCACAACGTAAACAGGCGTTCCCGCTTCCCCTACCAAACCTAAAGCCCGCAAGCGTCGCGCGGCCTGGTAACAGTTGACGGTTTCCGGCTCCTCCAGCACCAGATCATCGAGTGCTTCTTCGATAATGGTAACGGTTTGCTTTTCCGAGCCCGTTATCGCCATTTTGAAACGCTGTTCAGGTTTGATTTGCGACGGCAGGGCGGCTGCGAGGGCATAAAAATAGGCGGCGGGGACCTCGAAAGCTGGATCTAACTCATCTGTGCCAACACCTTTCAGGATTACTTTGACCTCCCGCCCCGGCGAATCGGGAAAAACTGGAAAATAGAATCCCGCCTGTTTGGCCTCTTGGCAGTGCGCTTCACACCAGATAGCGGCCGATAGTGCGAATATAAAGTTAGCCAGACGATCGGCTTCATTGTTGTGTTTGACGTAGTAGCCCAGTAAGTCGCCTTCGAAGGTTCGCCGGTCTCGCGACAAATCAGAGCTGTCGGTTAGAGGGCCGGTATATATATCATCCAACGGACTCTTGGGCACCGGCAGCGGGTAGGCCATTCGATCCCAGATGATTTCATAGGCGATATGGCGGGATTGCTCACGGGTGAGGTTGGCAATGAGATTTTGATCTTCAGTCGTGTCTCCAGGTTCTGCCTCCAGGACCTTCTCTACTTCTTCTTTTAAAACGTCAAAATTAGGTGCGGTACCGTCCTCCGGCAATATTGCCGTTGCGCTTGCTTGCCCTGGCGCGGATAAAGCCAGATGCAAGCTGATGATAGGATCTCCTGAGCCATCAGGGACCGTCGGAAAATCATTAGGATCTGGCAAGTCTCCTTCTGAAACCGGTACGTTGTAATAGAATTGCTTGTGCACCAACTCTTTCAGAGGAGTATGACCAGTAATTGATATAGCGCTTCTGATAATTTTCAGCTTGTCTTTCTGTGATATGTCAGGCGCCCCGCAAGCAATTCGTTTACCCGCTCCTTCAGAGTCGTTAAAGTATCCCCACTCTCTAACTCAGCCTCTGCCATATCAACAACCATGTCTTCACTAGAGTCGAAGATGCGGATATGCAGGTCGGCACCGACGATGGCAACGACGACGATAGAAGTACCCGCAGCATCAAGATCATCAGCCGTATCTACAGACATCAAACGGAGATTATACTCGTTTCGTGAAATGACCAGGCGTACATCGGCAGTTCGGTATTCTGCTAGGTACTTTGTATCGGGCGAAGGAGGAGGGCTTTTGATGACTGCTGTGGCAACCGATGTAGAGTCCCGAAATTATTTCGTCAAGAAACTTCACCTAAACTTATGGTGAAGCTAACANNCTAACAGACAAAAAGATCAAATGGGCAGTTGAGCAGGTAATCAACAAAGGTGAAAGCACGGATATGGTTGCAGCGATATATGGTGTCTCAAGGAGAAGAATACAGCAATTGGTGAAGTATTATA
>LGVF01020379.1_pt1 | contig 10215 bp, 10 predicted proteins | sample 469901 | NCBI WGS metagenome assembly LGVF01 (sample SAMN03893561, study PRJNA290197) | marine sediment metagenome | material: sediment; isolation source: combined push core samples #3730, #5133, and #5579 collected at Hydrate Ridge | place: Pacific Ocean: Hydrate Ridge | reverse complement strand
GAAACTGCCGGATAGAAGGTTTTCCCCTTGACACTTATCAAAATATTTGTTAAGTAAGCGAAATTGTGTATATATAATTTTTTCTTTTATTTACAAACTTTGTGAAAGGGGGTGAAAGCGGATTATGAAGAAAGGAACATTGATAGTGCTGGCATTTGTGTTGAGTGTAGTGTTTCTCTTTCCGGTCGCTTACGCGGCGGAGGAAGTCGCTGAAGTCATCATCATGGAATCACCGGTGTTTGAAAAGCATAAGAAGGCCCTGGTTCCCTTGACCCACAAGAAACACAACGAGGAGTATGGTATTGCATGCGCCGAGTGTCACCACGTCTACGAAGATGGTAAGAATGTGTGGAAAGAGGGCGATGCGGTTCAAAAATGCAGTGCCTGCCACAGTGAAGCCAAGGCGCCAAAGGCAAAGAAAGGCGAACCAAAGCTGACCAAACAGGAAAAGATCAAGATGTTCTACTACTCAGCTATTCATGAGAACTGTGTAGCGTGCCATAAGGCTGCAAAAAAAGAGGGCAAGGCTGCCCCCACAAAATGCACCGAGTGCCATCCTAAAAAGAAGAAGTAGTCAGCAAGCCAGGAATATAAAAACAGGGTAAGTGTCTTTTTTGACCTTACCCTGTTTTTTGTTGTTGGTATAAAGCGCTTGCCTCAACCATTGCCTCGGCCCAGGAAGGGGTGCCAAGGGCATGCACATGGCAATATGTGGCCAGCGTATTCTTGTAGCAAAGGCCGTCACCCTCACCATCAAACCCTGTGCCACGAATCATCCGAAAGGCGAGATCCTCTGAGCTTCCTTGCCAGCTCAAGACCTTTGAATAATGAAACTCATGCCCTCTGACCAGGACGCCGGGTTTAAAATACGGGTTCGTTTTTTTCACCTCAAAGACCGTGTACCCATGCCCCTCCGGCCTCCGAGATAGCCCAAACAACACAGGAAAGACCCCTGCCATGGGATAATTCACACCGTCCAGAACCAGGTTCTCGCCCAAATACATGAGCCCCCCACACTCGGCATAAATGGGAAGGCCCTTTTCGGCCAGGTTACGCACGCCATCGCGGAACCCCGCGTTCTCTGCCAGGGCCTGTGCATGGGTCTCCGGAAAACCTCCTCCGATGTACAGGCCGTCCAGGTCTGGAAGTTGTGGATCTGCCAGGGCGCTCACTATGACAATCTCAGCGCCGGCGGATTCAAGGGCTTCGATGTTTTCAGGATAGTAGAACTGGAAGGCAGCGTCACGGATTACGCCAATGCGAGGCGGTGATTCCTTGGAAATCCCTCTAAGTCCCCCTTTTCTAAAGGACGCCTTCAGGGTGTTCCCTTTCCTTCCCCCCTTTTCTAAAGGGGGGCTTGGGGGGATTTCATTGGCTTTGANNATCGATTCATCGGCCCAGCCATGCTCGGGCGTTGGGACCAGTCCCATGTGTCTTTCCGGAAAGGCCTCTTTCTTGATCCTGGGTATGGCCCCAAGGACAGGGATGGCACAGTACTCTTCTACAGTCTTTCGGATGATCGACTCATGACGGGCACCGGCTACTCGGTTCAGGATAACCCCGCTGATATTCACATCAGGGTCAAATTGCAGACACCCCAGCAACATGGCGGCCACCGTGCGGGTACTCTTGGTGCAGTCTATCACGAGTACGACAGGCGCCTTCAAGAGCTTTGCAAGCTCAGCCGTGCTCGTATTTCCCTCAAGGTCTATGCCGTCGTAAAGACCCCGGTTTCCTTCGATTACTGCAAGATCGCTGTCCTGTGTGCGGTGTGAAAAGGAGAGGAGGACCTGGTAGGCAGGAATCAAAAAGGTGTCCAGATTATGACAGGGCTGACCGGCAGCCAGGGCCAGCCAGCCCGCGTCAATGAAATCCGGTCCCTTCTTGAAAGGCGCAATGGCCATCCCGCGCTTTCGCCAGGATGCAATCAACCCAAGAGAGACAATCGTCTTCCCCGCCCCTCCACGGAGGGCAGCAATGATGATTCGGGGAAAAGCCATGCGTTTGGTTTCTTGTTACTGGAAAAAAACCATGGTTGTTCTAAATCGAGGCAAGGACTGTTTCAAGAATGAGACTAACTAATCCTCTTCTTCTGCCCCGGCCTGTTTGCCGACACCCTTAAGACCGATCAGGGTCGTGCTCCCGCTGGACCAGTATTCAAGGATCTCCTCACCGACCATCTTGTTAACCAGGTTCTTTACAGCTCTGGGCTTCTCATCGGGCAATATCTTGTAATAGTCCTTCAGATAGAACTTTGATTTGCCCTTCTTTTTCTTCAAGGTTTCTACAATCAGCTTTTTGGCTGCTTCTTCGTCCATTGCTCGCCTCTTTTCGAATAAGTTAAGAGTATTTTCTGTTGGTGGTTTCTACCCCTCACCCCTGCCCTCTCCCCCACGCGGGGGAGAGGGTTAAGTGGTAAAGATTGAGACGTTACTTCTTTTCTCGGCCTAAGTAAACTTGAAATTGGTGGTTTGACGCCATGTGTAGTAGGCCGGGTCACGGAAATCATCGATCAGATGATGGGTAAACTCAAGTTCGCACTTCTCAAAGAACTTTTCCCAGCCGATCCTTTCAGCCCACTGGCCTAAGCGCTCGTACTTATTCGCGTCCGCCGAATATACGTCAACCATCTTCTTGATTACCGTGGTCATGGTCGGCCAACGGGGCACCTCATTGGGAATAAACGCGACCACGACCTTTGAGAACTTGGGTGCGTCTATCCTGTTTGATATCTTACCGCCTGCCATGAGCACGATACCATCACCTTCTGTATCAGCCAGAGGCATGGACGGGCACATGGTATAGCAGTTGCCGCAGAACATGCACCGCTCTTCCTTGACAGCCACAGAGTTCACCTTGGTGCCGTCCGGCAGTTCCACTTTGGCCGGCCTGATGGCTGCCGTGGGACAAGCTGCAATAGCAAGAGGAATCTCGCACATCTTGTCAATATATTCAGTGTCAATCATGGGCGGTTTGCGGTGATAGCCAAGGATGGCGATATCCGAGCAATGGACCGCGCCACACATGTTCAGGCAGCACGCCATGGAGATCCTGAGCTTGGCCGGAAGTTTCATGTTTTCCCATTGGTCAAACATCACGTCCATCGTGGCCTTGACCGTGCCCGAGGCGTCCGTGGCCGGCGTGTGGCAATGAATCCAGCCCTGGGTATGCACGATATTGGTAACCGAAGCGCCGGTGCCCCCGATGGGGAACTTGTAACAGCCACCTGGTTGCTTCCGGGCAAGAAGGTCGTCCTTCATCGACATGGCCTTCTCTTTGGTGTCCGTCATGAACTCCACGTTGTTCCGGGTAGTCCACCGGACATAGCCATCGCAGTACTTATCGGCAATCTCCATGATCTCACGGATGTGAGATACGCTCATCAGACGGCAGCCGCCACATCGGATCGTGTACAGTTCGTCCCCGCCTTCGGCAACATGGACTATGATGCCGGGCTCGAGAATCTCGTGATACAGCCATTTACCTTTGTTTTTCTTGATGACCGGTGGATAGAACTCTGCATAATGTCTCGGCCCAATATCCGTGATTCTGTTCTCCATTGGTTTGTCGGGATTATATCCTGAAGAAATAAACGCCATAATAGCTCACCCCCTATCTCTGATGATATTTTCTGAATTCGTTGATGTCGCGCTTCCATCCGCCAGGCACCTCGTCTTCTTTCCAGAAGACGTACGGATTGGATCGAGGCTCCTGAATCATCTGCGGAATAGCCTTGAAACCTGTCACCTCAAGCAGCTTCTGCATGCCCTGCCGCTTGATCAGCTCGCCAAGGCGCTCGCGGTTCTTGCCCTCTTCCATCCACCAATCCCAAATGGGTTCGACGATTGTTTCCTTGATCTCGTCATAGGGCTCCTCGACCTTGATAAAAGGTACAATCAGTGTACCCATCTGGGCGCCATCCAGGATCGGGGCCTTGGCGCCGGCCAGGACAGAACAACCCTTATCAAGGCCTACTCGAAGCGCCCTGGGCATGACATTGATGCAGTGCATGCACCTGGTGCACTCGGGGGTGTTGATCTCAAGCTTGCTGCCGTCCCATCGCATACACCCGGTGGGGCAAAGACCGACTACCTCTTTCTGGATGTCGAATGCACCCCAGTCACGACTTGCATGGGCACCGCCATTCGGCGGTATCTCCCCGCCAACATAAGCCTTGACCGCCTCCTGGTCGATACGGATATCATCTCGCCATGTACCGATAAAAGACAGGTCAGACCGGGCAATCGCGGCCACGCAGCAGTTAGGGCACCCGTCAAACTTGAACTTGAATTTATACGGGAACGCAGGTCGATGCAACTCGTCCTGATATTCCATGGTCATCTGGTAACAGAACTCCTGGGTGTCAAAACACGCGAACTCGCACATGGACTCACCCATGCAATCAGACGGTGTACGCAGATTCGACCCTGAACCACCAAGGTCCTGGTTAATATTGTGGGTCAATTCATAGAAGACCTCTTCCAACTGGGGTGTGCTTGTCCCTAAGAAGATGATGTCACCTGTGGCGCCGTGCATGTTGGTGAGGCCGCTGCCGCGTCTTTCCCACAGGTCCATGAGTTGCTCTAAGTACTCACTGGTGTAAAAGTGCCCCATGGGTTGGTTAACACGCATAGTGTGAAAGTGCGCCACAGCCGGAAACATCTCAGGCTGGTCACAGTAGCGGCCGATGACGCCACCGCCGTATCCGAACACACCGACAATGCCGCCGTGCTTCCAGTGGGTCCTGCCGTGCTCATACGATAATTCCAGCACACCCAAAAGGTCATCACAGCACTCCACCTCAAACTGGAAATCAATCCCTTTTGGGTTCGCCATTCTGGACTCATGTTCACGCTTGATGTCCGAAACAAAACTCGTCCATGGACCGGTTTCCAGTTGATCAATCAGAGGAGTCTTGTGTTTAAATTCCGCCATTATTCTACCTCCCTCCATTCTATCTCGTTCGTTCTTTTCCAATCTGTCAACTTGACTGATACACCTGTGTGTACCCTATTGCCGAAAAGGAATTTCTCCCCCTCACCTCCTCTCAATGTCTGCTGATCTCCTTACTGAGTAAAGGTTATTAGCGCAGAAAATATGTCTTTTTGAAAAAAAACCATTAAAAAAGATACAAAAGCGCTTTTCCAGTAGTCGTATATAGCCTTATTCATGCGTTTTGTCAACAAAAAAAACCCTGAAGGCTATTGGGTTCTTTGCCATGTGTTTCCGGTGAACAATCACGGATCTCTCAAGTTTTGCAGGGCAAAATGCAATTTCGAGATATGCCCCTTGAGATGGTCCATGATCACAGGCATGTCCGGGGCAGCCTGGTCACAGGCATCGATAATTGCATGTAATCTATTGGACAGGTCTTCTTTGGCGAGAGAGGCCAGATATTGCAGAAATCCATTGACAAATCCTGTGTCAATAGCGCCCTTGTAGTCGTTCGTCCTAAGACCTTCCACAAACCCCTCCAGAGTCGCATCCACACAATCATCATCCGCCCATACGACATCGCCCACACCGTCCAGGCGGTCCAGCCGCATCCTTATGGACAGATTCAACAAAAAAAAGAGCAAAGCCTCTTGAACCGGAACCCCCTCGGAGCGTTCCAGCATAGGAGCATATTGTCTTGCAGTGACAAGTTTAACATCTATGGATTTCTCCCGTGGTTTTACGACAAAGTCGCCGGCAGCATGATGCCAGGGGAAGATCTGTTCAAAGGTCTCAATGTCATAATACAGGGTCAGGATACTGGCGGCTTGATGGTATATCTGCCACACCTGTGACCGGGAAAGCCTGCAAGGGTTTCCCGGGGTATCCCAAAGGACCAGCTTTGGGGAATTGTCTTTATGGTCAAGTGAAGGGTGGAATTCGTGATATCCTTCAAACCAATCTGCCAGAAACATGACCATGGATGGATGGAAGGCTTCACCCTGAAAGTAAGTCCGTGGCAAAAAAGGGAAATCATATTTGCTGTTCAGGCACTCCAAGACCTCAAACTCGCGACACAGCCTGGCCTTTCCCCTTGTCGTAGCAGCCACGTTCATAACAAAGGCGGCACGGAGCTCATTGACCACCACCTCGATCCTGGCCGGGTGGTAGTCGCTGCCATGTTTTTCGGTATAGACCAGGATCTCTTCGATGTCGGATAGAGAGATATCCTTTGCCAGGTGCTTGGCTGTGGCAACAATTAGCGGGCGATAGCGATCACTTGAGATGACATCTGTGATCGCTTTAAAATACTGGCCATAGCTTAAGGGACCATGAGGTGGGTCGGCCCCGCGACGCGTCAGGCGCATGGGGGTCTGTGAAGTAAAGTCATTGAGTGGGACATAGCCGTGAGGGGATGAAAAAAGGTAGTGGATTTTGGGTTGGTGGGCTTTAGTCAAAGGTCGTTTGAATTGGCAGATCAAAGAGGTGAACTCCTCGGCTTCGCCCCACCTTGGAGTAGGAGTATTGGAGTTGATACGCACCACTCCAATACTCCATCACTCTACGTGGATGGCACAGGTCAACTGACAGTGAAACGCCCGTAATTGTAAATAGTCGCAGAATTCCCGAACGTTGGCCTACCGGTACGGCTCCAGATCTTTCAAGAACTCCGCTTCAACCTCAAATCCATTGGCAAGGGCCTTATCGCAATGTTCAATCGCTTCCTTGTAGGCGCCCTTCTCACAATAGGCCAGGGCAAGGTTATTATGGGCAACACCAAAGGTAGGCCCAAGCTCCAGGGCCTTGTTGGCGGCATCAATTGATTCGTCTAAACGCCCCAGCATAAAATACGCGCTGGCAAGGGTGCTGTAGGCCTGGACGAACTCCGGGTTAATGGAAACCGCCTTCTCAAGGAAAGGAATGGCCATCTCGGGATCGCCTTTCTGCACACAGGCAAAACCCAGATTTCCATAGGGCTGGGCAAATTTCGGCCTGACGGAGATGGCCCGCTGATTGAAATGGATACAGGCGTCCAGGTCTCCCCTGTGCAAGGAAATGCCACCGAGAGCCACATAGGCCTCTCCCAGCGTGGGGCATTCATTAACGGCTGCCATGAGTTCCTCCACAGCCTCATCCCACCTGCTTTCAGCTATCAGGCCCACGGCAAGGTTGTAATGTGTGGTACCGCACTCGGGGCTCTTGACCAGGGTCGCTACCTGGCTTTCAATATACTCTCTCGTTGTCTTTGGTTCTTTCATAAGGTCCTCTCGAACAAAAGAGGGAACAGGTCGTCAGACCCATTCCCTCCCCGGATTGTAAAGCAGTTTGCACACGAACTACTTAACGACTTCTGATGAAGCCGAACGAGGCGCCTTGCCGGCAAGAGGGTTGTATAGCTTCAGAATCGCAAATTTCATAATATCCAGGCTCTTGTTATCCGTGATAAAACCCATCAAGGTACTCTCTGCATCTCCAGGAAGCACACAGGCATTTGAAGCATCGAAGACAGCGTCCGGGAAGCCCTTCGCAAGCTTCTTTTGTTCTTTCTTGGTGAGGCCTACCTGAATCACCTTTTTGCCGTCTATCTCCTGAATCTGGTCCCCCACTCCAGCATCTTCAATCTGCTTGAGTTTCTCGTCATCCAAAAACACATTGATATAATAGTCCGCCATGTAAACACCTCCTAATTAATTAAAATTGGGCCTTCATTTGAAAAAGGGAAATTCCTGTACTCTCAAGTTGAGGCCTCTTCATACAATATGCTTTCTGACCGGAACGCGCACCCCCCCCTCCATTCGTAAAAATTCATTGTTTACACAGTTAGCATGTTACCTTAGAAAATCAGTTCTCTATATAATAACAATGCTCTCCTGTCAAGAGCAGTCCTGGCGCATGAAATCCTGATTTCGAGTTTCTTGAATTCGCAACTGAAGGAATTCCAAAATCAGAATTGCTGTTGCGGCCCCTTTGACCTTGACACACAAGGCCATTTCCTCCTATGCTCTCCCACCAATAAGGGAATGGTATATCATTCCTTCTCCAGGAGTAACAAGCTGAATGGAATTTCAGAATTGCGTCAGAAATGAGTACGGCAAGTGTGACCTTCCGTCCAATACAATTAACAGAATAAAAGACGGGTTGCGGAAATTGGGGCTCGACGTTGGTTACTCGGCATTTCGAGTGTCGGACAACATCTATTGGGGGCGGACATGGATTGATTCAATAAGGATAGTCTGTAACGGGAAAGGCGTTACCCCGGAGCTTGCGGAGGCCAGTGCATACGCAGAACTGGCTGAACGCCTCAGCGCCGGGCTGTTCTATCCGGTTTTTGAAGAACAGGTGAGGTTTAACACTCCTGCCCTTTACAATGACGAAACTGACAGGTTTCTAAATTATGAATGGATGGAGGGATATGTGCATGCCCACCAGGATGATTTGGAAAACCCCATCAGGATAGAAGACCTGCTGGCAAACGAAAGGCATCTGACAGATAAGGATATTGAGGATATCAAAAACAGCAGAATGGCCAGACATTGGGTTGACGGTTTTTCGATAATTCTCAAAGAGACAGTAAAAGTCCCGGTCAATTTTGTTGCATATATTCACGGGTCTAACGGGATGGCGGCAGGAAACACCATAGAAGAAGCAATGATTCAGGCATCATGTGAGATATTTGAACGTCATGCCCAAATACAAATAATCAAGCCCGAAAAAACAGTTCCCTCAATTGACATAGACTCTCTGAACAATGCCGCCATAAAGGATATGATTGAATTCTATCACGGAAAGAATGTCGATGTAATAATCAAGGATCTTTCTCTTGATGGACTGTTGCCCTGCATTGGGGTTCTGTTCATCAACAACAACTTACGTCCTGACCGCCTGGAACATAGAATATTGATACCGGGGGTGTCTTTCAATCTGGACGAAGGTCTGACGAGGTGCTTTACAGAAAGCATGCAAGGTCGGAAAACCCTATTGGCATCCCGGCCACAGTTGGATAGACCGGTAGTCCATAGATCTCAGGTTAATGATTTTTACATGTTGATGAAATGCAGTGTTTCTGCAAAAGACATCTCATTTCTTGAGCAAGGAGAGATTCGGACTTACAAGAACATCAAATTCAAAGATGTTCTTGGCGAGATTGAGGAAATCAAAAGGATATGCAGACTTTTCAATACGGAGTTTATAATATTAAACTACACCCATCCGGCGTTGAATTTCCCGGTGGTAAGAATAATTATCCCACGGGTCTCTGATTTTTTACCTTTTTTGAGACAGGACATTCTCGTATCTGAAGCAACAAGACCTTCCACTGCCTGGCATGGAGAGGAATTCAGTAAGGTGATGCAGAGTTTTTTCGCATAGATGTGCTTTACGGCTGTCCTGGTTTGCGGAATACAAGACAGACCCATTCTCGGTCTATTTCTTCCTGGATCAATCTGAGATCCTGTTCAGCGTAGGCATCACGGAGGTCTTTAGTGGCAGGCTCCTTAAAACCGGAGAGAATCAGAACGCCGCCCTGTTCCAGCTTTTTTGATAGAAGCGATGATAGTCTTGTGAGCGTCGGGTAGGCCAGGTTGGCCATAATCACGGCAAAGCACTGCTTGAGGCCCTCCAACGGCGTGTTTGAGATCGAAACCTGTGCGGCAAGGCCATTCAACTGAACATTATGGATGGCCTCGGATACTGCACATACGTCGATATCAAGGCCTACCACTTCATGAACACCCAGCCCTGCCAACGCAATGGCTAAAACCCCTGTGCCGGTCCCGATATCCAGCCCTTTTAAGGGTGTATCCAGCTTAACGAAATGACAATCACTCAAGATACGATCCAAGGCTCTCAAGGCCAGATACGTGCTTGGATGCGCTCCATTCCCAAAGGCAGCTCCACCTGCAATGCTAAGCACGACATCCCCGGGTTGTGGCTGATACGTCTTATCAGGAGGCTTAATCACGATTCTTTTCGAAACCCGAACCGGCCTGTCAAAGGATTTTTCCAAAAAGCTGGTGCCGTATACATAAGTGTAGGTCAATTCACCCAGACTGACCAGATCCTTGATGGCAAGCCTCACGGTTTTCCTGTCGAGCCCGGTGGCCCCGGCAACAGACTTTTCGAGCTCGCCGGGGGCCATTTTTCTGCTGGCCTCAGTGACCGTGTTGAATATGATATGCTTTAGTTCTTGCATCTGTTTACATATACCTCGGAAGGTTATAAATGGTGATTTTCTCGGTGAGTCATGAGCATCAAGAGCAAGGCGCGAAGGCGCGGAATAGC
>LGVF01398865.1_pt1 | contig 10218 bp, 8 predicted proteins | sample 469901 | NCBI WGS metagenome assembly LGVF01 (sample SAMN03893561, study PRJNA290197) | marine sediment metagenome | material: sediment; isolation source: combined push core samples #3730, #5133, and #5579 collected at Hydrate Ridge | place: Pacific Ocean: Hydrate Ridge | reverse complement strand
GTCGAGGCATTTAAAGCGTCAGAAAAAGTAATTGTTGTTACTGAACTCTCTGTATTAGCCGTCCGCAATACTGCAAGGCTAATTCAGTTGATACGTAAAGTTGGCATTGCCGCCGATAAAATTGAGGTGGTTGTTAATCGTTACATTCGCGGGGGAGTTCTTTCTGTTGCCGATGTTGAGGAAACAGTAAAGCAGAAAGTTTTTTGGTTATTTCCCAATGATTTTGATGACATTGTATCTTCGATTAATCAGGGTGTTCCTTTACTTTTGCTTCATCCCCATGCCCCGTTTTCCAGCAATATTCTACATTTTGTAGAAAAGCTGAAAGATCCACAGTCTGCCGGTAATTATCGAGGTGTCCGCGGTACGTTTGGAAAGGCGATTTAGTTTTTATTCTGTCCTTAGGAGGTTAGCATGGCACTTCGTGATATTTTGTCCAAAAATAAAACAAATTCTGATGTTGTGAGGGCTAAGCCGACAACAAAGGATAACCATTATTATGAAATCAAGCAAAAATTGCACACACAATTGGTCGAGGAAGCCAACCTTTCCATGCTGGATCAAATGGATGAGGATGATATCCGTAGTGAGATTGCACAAATCCTTGAGCACTATCTTCAACAGGAGAAGGTTTTTGTCAATGAACAGGAACGAAAAGATCTTGTTGTTGAAATTGTCGATGAACTTGTTGGCTTTGGACCACTTGAGCCATTTTTAAAAGATCCTGAGGTTTCAGATATTTTATGCAACAGTTACAAAGATATTTATGTTGAACGTCATGGGTTAATTGAAAAAACGAATGCACGATTTATTGACGATGCTCACCTTATGAACATTATCGATCGTATTGTTTCGAAGGTGGGACGGCGCATTGACGAATCAATGCCAATGGTTGATGCTCGACTGCCTGATGGCTCGCGTGTTAACGCCATTATTCCACCCCTGGCGATCGATGGGCCGAGCCTGTCTATTCGACGATTTGCGGTGAATCCATTACAAATGAATGATTTGATTGATTACAAATCATTACCCGCACAATTAGCCAATTTTTTAGCTGGCTGCGTCAAGTGTAAGCTTAATGTCATGATCTCTGGTGGAACGGGATCGGGTAAAACCACTTTTCTCAATATCCTTTCCGCTTATATCCCTGATAACGAACGGATTATTACCATTGAGGATTCAGCCGAACTGCAGTTGCAGCAAGATCACGTGGTGCGGCTTGAGACTCGCCCGACAAGTATTGAAGGGACAGGAGAGATTACCCCGCGTGATTTGGTGCGAAATAGTTTACGCATGCGGCCAGATCGAATCATCATAGGTGAGGTTCGTGGTGCCGAAGCGTTTGACATGCTGCAAGCGATGAATACTGGGCATGAAGGCTCTTTAACAACTATCCATGCCAATACCCCACGTGATTCTTTGACGCGGCTTGAGTCAATGGTTTTGATGACGGGCATTCGCCTTCCCGAGGGCGCATTGCGTTTTATGGTTGCTTCAGCACTTGATATGATCATCCAGATTTCACGTTTAAGTGACGGAACAAGAAAGGTTACCTCTATCAGTGAAGTGGTTGGGATGGAGGGTTCAGTCATTACGTTGCAAGATTTGTTTGTTTTTGAAAAACAGGGCGTTGACCAAAATGGCGCAGTAAGAGGGTGCTTTAAATCAACGGGTATTCGACCGCAGTTTGCCGATAAATTAGAACTTGCTGGTATTACGGTGAGCGAGGACCTGTTCAATAGTAACCGCTACTACGAGTAGAGGAGGATGGTATGAACCAACAAACGATATTTATGATAACCATTTTTTTGTGCACAGTAGCTTTTGCTGTGGGTCTGTTTTATCTCGTAAAAGAAAGTCAATTTGCTGAAAAACGGACAATGAAAAAGCGGCTTTTATATATTTCTGCCGGTGGACAACACGGGCATGAAAGGCTTTCTGTTTACCGAAATAGGGTTCTACGTGATGTGGGGGTCATGGAGCGTTTCCTGTTAACACTACCTCGATTAAGTTCATTGGATAACCTGTTACTAAAAGTTCACATGCCATTAAATGCGAGTGGTTTTGTTGTGATTAGCTTGCTTTTGGGGGGCTCAGGTCTTTTGATTGGTTGGCATTTTTTACCGCAAAAAGGTTTGGCCGTTGTACTCGGTGGCCTGTTGCTAGGTGTGCCATATATGATGTTGAAATTCGCAGAGCAAAAATATTATGACGACTTTCAAGAGCAGTTGCCAGAAGCGCTTGACCTCACTTCACGAGCGTTAAGCTCAGGTCATGCTCTCGTGTCAGGGCTTGAAATGGTTGCGACTGAAATGAGTGATCCGATTCGAACTGAATTTTCAGTAGTGGTTGATGAAATAGGTCTTGGGCTGACAATGAAGGAGGCTCTCGACAATTTGTGCGCACGAATAAATAGCATGGATCTACGTTTTTTTGCCATTGCAGTGTTGGTGCAAAAAGACACCGGGGGAAACCTGACTGAAGTTCTTGAGCAGATCAGTAAGTTGATCAGGGAGCGTACGGTTTTTGATCGACAAGTAAAAACATTGACCGCCGAGGGTCGACTTTCTGGGATCATATTAGTTCTTCTGCCATTAATGATGTTTGGTTATATCTACATGGCAAACTATGAATATGTCTCTTTGTTGTGGACTGAAGAGCTTGGCCACTACATGGTGATTGGGGCTGTGATAGCGCAGCTTATTGGAGCCTACCTGATCAAACGAATTGTGGCAATCGAACTGTAGGAGGGCACATGAGTTATCTGCTGAATGGTTACTATCTCGTTATTGAAAATCTAAACTATTACGGCATGCTATTGCTTGTTTTCCTTGCTGTAGTAAGTGTGCTGCTCGCCCTTTACTTTGTGTTTAACCGCCAAAGCGATGTGAAGAAAAGGCTTGGTCGCATTGTTCCTCAGCAAGATGATGTTGATCATTCTAGGCCAAGACTGGTTGCAGAACAGAATGGCTTTGTAACGAAAGTTGTCAAACCATTACATGATCTGGTTGCGCCGACTGAAAATGAGACTAAAAAAAAATTACGGTTGAAATTAATACAAGGGGGCTTTCGCTCAGAAAGGGCTGTGCAAAATTATTTAGCATTGAAAATTGTTTTGGCCGCCCTATTGCCTAGTGCATTTCTTTTTGCTCGTTATTTCTATAGTTTTTCGGCTCAGGTTGTTGCCGTGGCAGCCTGTTTGACCCTAACGGGATTCTTTTTGCCAAATATTATACTTTACTATCGAACGAAGTCGCGCAAACAGAATATTTCAAAAGCATTACCCGATGCTCTTGACCTGATGGTTGTGTGTGTGGAAGCGGGCCTTGGTTTGGATATGACTTTTAAGCGAGTTGGAATTGAGATTCGTCCCATCAGTGCAGATCTCAGCGATGAATTTAACTTAACAAATTTGGAAGCGAGTGCTGGTCGCCCACGAGATGAAAACTATAAAAATATGGCGGAAAGAACAGGAGTCTCCGAAGTCAGTAATTTAATGACTCTGCTCATTCAGACCAATCGTTTTGGAACAAGCCTTGCGAAAACTCTGCGTATTCATGCCGAGGCGATGCGAATTAAGCGGCGACAACTTGCTGAAGAAAGGGCGGCTAAAGCAGCCGTTAAACTTGTTATTCCTCTGGTGTTTTTTATTTTTCCAGCATTGTTTGTGGTGCTCCTTGGGCCAGCTGCGATTCGGGTTATAACAATCTTGTTACCTGTGTTAGGCGGCGAATAATTACAATATGGTGTTTGCGTGTCTAAATATTATTGATCAAAGGAGGTCTCTTGCTTTTAATTACCCGATCAAAACTATATTTAAAAAAAAATACGCATCTTTTGCTGAGGCAACTCATCTATCTCCTTTTTGTCGGCTGCATATTTTCTTTGTATGGGTGTACTCAGTCGGTCAGATCGTACAGCTCTCAGTGGCCTGATGAAGCGATTGATTTATTGGATAGTGAGGAAAATAGCAAACAAAAATTGGATGATTTGTCTGTCGACCAATTAATATTTAGAGGCAATGCTGTGCTTGCTAAAGGTAATGAGGGACTGGCGCGTATATATTTCGCCATGGCCATCAAAAAAAGCCCTGACTCCGCAGCAGCATTAACAGGGGCGGGAAATAGTTTTTTTCGAAATGGCGCTTTCAAACCCGCCACTCAAGCGTATGAACGTGCGTTAGAAAAAGTTTCTGACTACAGTCCTGCAATATTTGCTCTTGCACGAGTTCATCGGGTTCAAGGCAATTATTCTGAAGCCATAGAAATTTTGTCTGCTGCGCTAGTGATTGATGAACAAAATGTCGAAGTGTTGACGGAATTGGCAATGAACTACGATAACACTGGTCATGCTGAAATGGCTGAACCTCTGTATCGTCAAGTGATCACTTTGCAGCCAACAACAGCATCTTGTTACAATAATCTTGGGTTTAATTTGATGTTACAAGGAGAATACTCTGAGTCAATTTCGATGCTGAGTCGTTCTTTAAGGATTGAACCAGATAACGTGTATGCGCAGAACAATCTCGCTATTGCCTATGCTCTAAGCGGTAACGAAGAACGAGCAATCCAGTTATTTACAAGCGCAGCAGATAAAGCCATCGCTTATAATAATATTGGCTATTTACTGATGGAAACTGGGGAGTGGAACCGTGCCGAACATGCCTTTACGAGTGCCCTCGAACTCAATCCACGGTTTTACGTACGTGCTCAGAACAATTTAGATCAACTTAATCGGATGAAGCTCGCTAACTAATCCGATATTCTCGGAGAGTAGAAGTAATTGGTGGTAAATCTTTAACCTAACGCGTAATGAGAGTAACATTCCTATATTGAAGGAGGACGTATGAAATATCTGGCTGCTGTACTTATGTCACTGATGTTGAGTGGTTTATGTCAGGCGAAAACCATGTCTGTTAATGTTGAAACTGCAGATGTTTTTAGTGCTCCTGTCGAATCTTCTAGCTACGTCGTCTTGCAGGTTCCACGTTATTACCCGTTATTGTCTGATGCTCAAGAGAATGGGTTTTCTCAGGTTAGTGACTTTTTAGGGCGCACAGGATGGGTTCGTACCGTGCAAGTCAATGCCACCCCAAGTGTTGTGATTGCTGTGAAGATGGCGAATGTTCGTGAAAAACCAGGAACAAATCATCGCATTGTTTTCAAGGCATCTAAAGGTGTCGCCTTTAAAATTATTGATGAAAATAAAGATTGGTTCAGTGTCGTGCATGAAAATGGAAAGAGAGGCTGGATCGCTAAGTCTCTTACTTGGGGCGCGAGTGGCATAACCAGTGATTAATTGAACTAATCGCGAAATACGTTGCGTTATGGCGCGCCAAATGTTTACAGGCTTCAACATCTTGACAGGGTGTGTTGTAGCCTGTACTTTTGTTACCTAAAGTAAACATTTGGAGGCGCGCTAATGTCCTTTTGTTCTATTTATCAGTCAATCATCGAAGAGATGTCCGAAGGTGTGGTTTTTCTCGATGAAAACGATATCATCCGTATTTGTAATCCCGCTGCGGAGAGTGTTCGTCATGTTAAAGCGGCGAGAATTCTTGGCAAAAGTATTTTCTCTCTCCACCCTCCTCGTATGCATCATCGAATTCGTGAACTTATTGAAAGCTTGAAAAGTGGTAAAATCTCTTCGGGTAGTCGTATTGTTCACGCCCAAAAGCGCTTTTTTTCAAATTCGTACACCGCCATTCGTTCATCTGATGGAATGTTTCTTGGTACTTTACTGATTAGTCGTGATGTTACCGAACAGAAACGTTTACACACCGAGAATGAATCTTTAAAAAATCCAGACGATCAAGACAAAATGAAATGCCTTGTGTTAAAGAGCGAGGCAGCGCAAAAAGTTATGGAGATGGCGACCATGCTTGGGGCGATCGACTCAACTGTCTTGGTTAGTGGTGAAAATGGCACTGGTAAAGAATGTGTTGTTGAATTGTTACACCAAAATAGTCCCCGCCGAAATGGCCCATTGATTCGTGTGAATTGTGCGGCCCTACCTGAAAATTTAATTGAATCTGAATTGTTTGGTTATGCAAAGGGGGCTTTTACTGGAGCTAATGAAAACCGTAAAGGTAAGTTTGAGTTAGCGCATGGCGGTACTCTTTTTTTAGATGAAATAGGTGATTTGCCGCTGGCTGCACAAGCCAAGTTGCTCCGAGTACTTCAAGAACGAACTGTTCAGCCCCTTGGTGGTAAGAGTGAAGTTTCGGTCGATGTTCGGATTGTGGCAGCGACAAACCATATTTTAGTTGATGATGTTGCGAGTGGTTCGTTTCGCGAAGACCTTTTTTACCGTTTGAATGTTATTCAGATTGATGTCCCTCCTTTACGTGAGCGGGTTGATGATATCCAGCCGTTGGCGCAGATGTTTTTGGAAAAATTTTCTCAAAAAATGAATAAACCCACCTGTCGATTGTCGCAAGAAGCTCTCGATATCCTCCTTGGGTGCCGCTTTCCCGGCAATGTCCGTCAATTGGAACATGCAATAGAGCGTGCTGTCGCGCTCAGTTCTGGTGAATTGATTTTACCCGATGACCTTCCGCGTGAACTCTTACAATTATCAGATGCGTCATCAGGTTTTAGATATCAAAGTGGTCATAAGCTTAAAGATGCTGTGAGTTTTTTTGAACGTGAATATATTTTACAAGCGTTAAAATCTTGTGGTGATAAGAAAGGTGAGACAGCACATTTGCTTGGGATTTCGAGAAAAAGTCTCTGGGAAAAGATTCAACGTTATAATTTAGACGATGACGTTACCTCCGGGTAACGTTGTTCTGGCATGTTTGTTACTGTTTGGTAGCGTTTGTAGCTCTGTACGGTAGTTCGAAATGCCTTTGTAGGGTGTTTGTGCTTGGGATCCTTGTGTTTACAGGTAGTTATTATGCTTTGGCATAGTCATTGTAAAAGAAAACGAAGACTGTGCACATGCACAGCAGTTGACTGGTATTTTGATTCGCTTTGCTTGTTTTTTGCAAATTGTACGTTAATCTTACATGTCGGTTGGCCCTATTAACTAATTGGTTTAATTGAAGGGAGAATGGCGAATGAGTAAACTGCTACGTTTTGTTGTTGTATTAGGTGTTGTTTTTTTAAGTTGGTGTTCAGTGGCAAGTGCAACGGTATTAGATGATTTTACCACTGCGATAAAGTCTGGAACACCTGATGTTGATGTTTTGGCTAGTTATGAGTATAAGAATCGCGACGATGCAACTAGCCCTGGTAAGCAGTTCAGCCTTCGTACACGCATTGGCTACCGTACAGGATCATTTTATGATTTTGAAGCGTATGCACAATTTCATAATTTAACCAATCTGCAAGAAGATTTTCGCTTTAAGCAAGATGGCTCATTTCATGGCGATTTAGATCGCGATATCATCGCCGACCCAGATGGTAACCGACTATATAAAGCATTTCTCGATTACAAAGGGATTTCAGATACGGTTGTTCGTATCGGTCGTCAAGAAATTATTCTTGATGATGCGCGTCTACTTGGTAACATTGGCTGGCGCTTGAATGGCCAATCTTTTGATGCTGTTTCAGTGACCAATACGTCAGTAAAAGACTTAAAGGTTTATGCTGGCTATGTAAATCAAGTCAATGACATCTTCTTAACTCACACTGATCTTGATCATTTCTATCTTGTGAACGCAAAGTATTCCCCGCTTGATAATCACTCTTTAGCTGGTTATATCTATCTGCTTGATACTGAAGATAGTTCGGATACCGCTCGTGATTCTGCAACCTATGGTTTCCGTTTTGTCGGCAAGCCCGCTCCATTTGATTACTACATCGACTATACCCATCAGTCTGACTTTGCCGATGGCGAAGATCACGATGCTGACATGTTGAATGTTTATCTTGGGATGCAGATTGCTAAGGTTAATGTTGGTGCAGGTTATTCTTATATCTCAGGTCGGGATGGCGCTGATCGTTCTTTTGATACGCTGTTTAGTACCGCACACAAATTTAATGGTTTTGCTGATCTCTTCTTGGCAACCAATGGTGGAGGTTTATTGGGTGGACTAGAAGACTACTATGTAAAAGCTAGTACAAAGCTGTTTGGCTGTAAATTAGTCGCCGTCTATCACTATTTTGACACCGTTGAAGATGATGCTTTCGATGGCACATACGGCGATGAAATTGACCTTGTTTTAGTTAAGGCGATAAATAAGAATATTAAACTTCTCATAAAATATGCTAATTTTATGCAGGATGATGATTCCTCAAACGGTTTCGCAAATCCAACCGTTGATACTGAGATACTCACAGCACGCTTACAATACAAGTTTTAGATGTAACTCGTTGTTACGTTAACACTTTTATAGTCTGCTACTGAAGGGGAGGTGATTTAATGTCGAGCAGAGGGACACCAGCAAAGCCTAACTCAAGAAAAATCTGGATTTTTGGAGCCATCTTCGGCGTTGTTTGTGCGCTCGTAGTTGTATTGGCCTCAGGTTTTATGGTTGAAACGACGAACACCGATGAGTTTTGTGCAAGTTGTCATGTCATGAAGCCGTTTCGATCCGCATGGAAAGAAGCTGTTCACGGTGGTAAAAATCGACAGGGTTTTGCTGCCCAATGTGTTGATTGTCATTTGCCACACGGTAATTTTCTCGAATACCTAGTGACAAAAGCGATCACCGGAACCAGCGATGTCATACACAACCTTACGATTGATGGTGAAACGTTTGATTGGGCGGCAAATGCCGAGGCAAAGCGACATAAGTTTACTTACGACAGTGCTTGTCGGCATTGCCATTACAATCTAACTGGGCCAGGATTGCCAACCGGTGGTTTGTTAGCTCACCGAGCTTATTTACGCGGTGAAACAAACAAGATGTGTACAGACTGCCATTCACATGTTGGGCACAAGGATATGTTACAAACTGTCGAAACGTTTTATCAAAGACAGAAAAAATAACTTTAAACTTAGGAGGATCATGTGAAACAACTTTATGTCAAAGTTGGTTTGATCAGCGCGGCAATGTTGCTGGTTTGGACGGGGATGGCTTGTGCTGAAACGCCAAACCTGGCCCCACGAAAAATCGAAATTAAGCGTGGTTACACCGCCGAAGCGGCAAAATGTATCGAGTGTCATGCGGAGAAAACGCCTGGCATTATCGAAGATTGGAAACTCGGCAAAATGGGGCACTCAGGTGTTTCATGTTATGACTGCCACATCGTTGAAAAAGACTCACCAATGGCCAGCCAATGTTCAGGTCTAAGGGGTACGAAACTCTTTATCTCACCTATGGTGTCATCTAAAACATGTGAACGTTGCCATCCTACTGAGGTTGCAGAATTTCACAAGAGCGCTCACTCTGACTTGTCTCGTATGGCCGTTTATGACGAGAAAAAAGCCGGTGGCAAACTTGTTGCGTTGCAGCTTCAACATGAAGGTGCTGGATTCCTTGGCGTAGAAGCTGGTTCTGCAATCAACGAAGCTTCACGTAAGTCAGGATGTACTGTATGTCACGGTTCTGAGGTAGAGCTTGGTCCTGACAACAAGCCAATTAACAGCTCATGGCCTGCGGGTGTTGGTACGTTGTATCCTGATGGTTCAGTAGGTACCTGTACTGTATGCCATACTCGTCACCAGTTCTCAGTTGCTGAAGCTCGTAAGCCTGAGGCGTGTGCAAGTTGCCACCTCGGTCCTGATCATCCCGATATCGAGATCTATCTTGAGTCTAAGCATGGCCAGCGTTACTTGACCGAAGGCGAAGAGTGGGAGTGGGATAGTGCGCCAGGAACATGGCAGCCAGGCGATTACAATGCGCCAACCTGTGCGGTATGTCACATGAGCGGTATTGGTTCACTGGAAACAACTCACAATGTGAATGAGCGCCTTAAGTGGGACTTGATGCACAAACGTAGTGAATTACGTAGTGGTGTTCACGGTAACGCTGCTGAAGGTGACAAGCGGATGCGTGCTGTATGTATCAACTGTCACTCAACCAGCCATACCGACAACGTTCGTGAAATGCTCGACAATTCAGTCGCTCTGTACAATACCTACTGGGATGGTGCCGTGAAGATGAAAAAAGAGCTTGCTGCTAAAGGCTTGCTGAAGGATGATGCATGGCGAGATGGTTTCCAAGAGTTGATGTATTATCTCTGGCATCATTGTGGACGTCGTGCCCGTCAAGGCTCTGCGATGAACGGCCCTGACTATGCTCATTGGCATGGATTCTTCCAGGTCTTC
>LGVF01521829.1_pt1 | contig 10221 bp, 9 predicted proteins | sample 469901 | NCBI WGS metagenome assembly LGVF01 (sample SAMN03893561, study PRJNA290197) | marine sediment metagenome | material: sediment; isolation source: combined push core samples #3730, #5133, and #5579 collected at Hydrate Ridge | place: Pacific Ocean: Hydrate Ridge | reverse complement strand
GGAACTAAAATCATCATCGGCGCAAGAACAAAGGCTAACTTGCTTGCTTGCGAGGGGATGATATCTTCCTTAAAAAACAGCTTCAAACCATCAGCGATTGGCTGCAACAAACCAAATGGTCCCGTCATAGTGGGTCCAAGTCGTGTCTGCATCCGACCAATGATTTTCCGCTCGGCATATGTTGCATAAGCAACGATCAAAATAACCACGATAAACACTATTAAGATTTTGGCGAGCATAATACAAATAAACAGTGTCGGGTCATTCGAGAGGCTAAGCATTTCTGGCATGATTTTCCTCTTTCCTTCTTCTCTATTCCTGCCGTATATACGTAAGCAGGAGACTTAAGGCTGTTAAATACCTAGCCACTACTTACTAACGGTCGATTTCACCCAAAACGATATCTAGCGTTCCAATTGCCGCAACAACATCGGCGAGCAATTTCCCCTCAATCATCTGTGGCAATGCTTGAAGGTTGACAAACGATGGAGGTCTAATCTTCATACGGAACGGGTTAGCTGTACCATCTGAAATAATGTAATAACCTAATTCACCTTTTGGTGCTTCAATACCTTGATACACCTCACCAGGCTCGGGTTTAAAGCCTTCAGTGATAATCTTGAAGTGATGAATCAAACCTTCGATGCTATTGGTAACATCTTGCTTTGCAGGAAGGCAAACCGATGGAACATCGGCAAGGATCGGACCAGGCTGTAATTTCCCTAAAGCCTGACGGATGATTTTGCATGATTCACGCATCTCATCCAGACGAGCCTTGTAACGGTCAAAGGTGTCACAACCATCACGGGTGATAACCTCAAACTCATAATCTTCGTAGCCCGAGTATGGATTGTCTCGGCGCAGATCCCAATCAACACCACTGGCACGCAGTGCAGGACCTGTCAAGCCGATATCAATCGCAGCTTCGGCACTAATTTCGGCAACACCAATGGTCCGTTTTTGCCAAATCTTATTTCCCGTCAGCAAACCTTCATACGTTTCAAGGTGTCCTGGCATACCGTCGATGAACTTAAGAACATCATCTTCGAAACCGTCAGGAAGATCTAACGACAGACCACCGACACGGAAATAGTTCGACGTCATACGTGCACCAGAAAGTTTTTCATACATATCCATGATATCTTCACGCTCACGGAAACAATACAAAAAGACGGTCATAGCACCGATATCCAAAGCATGTGTCGCCAACCAAACTAGGTGACTCTTGATCCGTGTCAACTCGGACATCATCACCCGAACAACTTTAGCTCGCTCAGGAATTTGATCGGTAATTCCGAGCAACTTCTCCACGGCCAACACGTAACCAAGGTTGTTACTCATAGGCGCCAAGTAATCAAGGCGGTCCGTCAATGGAAGTGCACGGTGGTAACTACGATTTTCAGCTAGTTTTTCCACCCCACGATGGAGAAAACCGATATGGGGTACGGCACTAACAACAGTCTCGCCGTCCAGTTCAAGAACCAATTGCAACACACCGTGCGTTGACGGATGTTGCGGCCCCATATTTATTGTCATCGTCTCTTTTTTAGCCATTTAAAGCCTCGTTATTTAGATCGGTAATGCGCTAGATTATGAAATTCGGCCCTGATACAGTTCGCGATCAGGTCCTTGAAGAGGATAATCTTTACGCAATGGATGGCCTTCCCAGTCTGCCGCCATAAGAATACGACGAAGATCAGGGTGATTATTAAAAGCAATACCCATCAAATCCCAGCACTCACGTTCATGCCAGTTCGCTGTAGACCAGACAGTGGAAACAGTATCCACCTTAGCATCTTCTTCTTCTACAGCCACCTTGACGCGCAACCGCTCTTTGGTAGTAATATTATAGAGGTTATACACAACCATAAACCGTGGTTGCTGGCCTAAATAGTCCACACCACAAAGGTCACACAGGAAATTATAACCAGCCTCATCCTTAAGGAATTGGCAAATTGCTACAATATCCTCTTTTTTTACCGTAACCGTCACCTCGCCCCGATGTTCCTTAACTTCAAGGACAGATGCGGCGTAAGCACCCTTCAGCTTTGTTACAACAGCTTGGCTCATACTATTTTCCTATCTGTTCGGTTTCTAGCAAAAAACTAGCCCTGAATAACATCACCGGCACCGATAGCAGCTCCGAAACTATTACGCTCACGCATAATCTTCTCTTGCAGCTTAATCAATCCGTACAACAATCCTTCGGGACGTGGTGGACAACCTGGAATATAAACATCAACAGGGAGGACCTGATCAATACCCTGCACGACACTATAGGTATCAAACACACCACCCGAGGAAGCACAAGCACCCATGGCGATAACATACTTGGGCTCAGGCATCTGCTCATAAACAACTTTAATAACTGGCAACATTTTATGCGTAACGGTACCCGCAATAATAATAACATCGGCCTGACGTGGTGATGCGCGGAACAATACACCCATGCGGTCGAGGTCAAAACGCGCTGCACCAGTAGACATCATCTCAATCGCGCAACAAGCAAGACCAAAGGTCATAGGCCACAATGAACGGGAGCGCGCCCAGTTAACCACCAAGTCAAGAGAGGTGGTCATAATATTATTCCCTAAAACCTTACCGTAGTCAGGCTCAGAGCTTTGCTCAACTCCTTGTACTACTCCCATTCCAATGCTCCTTTTTTCCAGACGTAAACGTAACCAACTAACAAGATCACGATAAAGACGCCCATCTCTACAAAACCAAAGATGCCTAGTTTTTTGAAGACAACGGCCCACGGATAAAGAAATACCGTCTCGATGTCGAACAAAATGAACAGCATAGCAATAATGTAGAATTTAACGGAAAACCGCTCGCGAGCAGTTCCGATAAGAGGCATACCGCACTCATATGGGGCGAGCTTAACCGCACTTGGCTTCTTTGGCCCAACCAAGAATGAAAAAGTCACCGATCCCAATGCGAACATCAGCGCGATGGCTATGAGGACGAGTATCGGTAGATAACTCTCAAGCATGAAACAGCTCCTCCAGACAGGGTTAATTCATGTCACACAAACAGACATATTTACTTATTTCAGCGTCGTGCAATTTAAGTTAAAACCAGTACTTTGTCAAGCTAAAAATATAGTATACAGTATGCAATCAGAACAACACAAAGCCCTTTAAAAACAATGCCTTGACCTCATCATCTCCTCTTTTTTCCAACTCGTATACAGTGGTAAAAATGTCATTTTTAAGCTTTATTTTGCACAACGTAAACGCCATCAATCACGCGTCATTCAACAAAAAAAGCCCTGAATCGACTAAACACGATCAGGGCTAAATCACTTATTTATGTAAAACTACTGGGCACACCTGCCCTAGTTCTTGACTAGGATTCTGTATTTTCTGGCGGATGCAAATACCGCGTCACCGCAGCGCGAATTGCCGTCGCCGCCAAGTTAGAACAGTGCATTTTGTTTTCCGGTAAGCCGCCTAGTGCCTCAGCAACCGTATCATCGGTCACCTCAAGTGCCTCATCCAACGACTTACCCATAATCATCGTACTGGCCATTGATGTGGTGGCAATCGCTGCACCACAACCATAAACCTTATATTTCACGTCTGTGATGACATCATTATCGATCTTTAAAAAGATCAATACCGCATCACCGCAGCCCGGATCACCAACCTTCACCACAACGTTCGGATGCTCAATCTGCCCCACATTTCTTGGATTAGAGAAATGGTCCATCACCTTATCGGTATACATATTTAATAATCTCTCCCACACAATTCATTGCGCCACCTTACCTTACTTGACCAATTCCGTCTGGCTTATCGTTTGAATTTTAAAGTGCTTCCCTTGCTGAGTCAAGAATAACAACACAATTTGCAGATATTTAAAAGCGTCACCTTCACTATTTTAATGATATAAGAAGAGCATCAACTTTATCACTCTAAAAAAATGCGGTGACACCTTCAATGAAATCATACAGTCAAAGCAGTCGGCTCTCTATGCGCCAAGCGATCGCCGACAGTCACGGCAATGAAGTTTTTTTTCTTGGCCACACCGACACCAACTTATCCATTTGGAGCGTAACCGTTCTCGCACGCGGGAACAAAGAATCGGTTCCTGCACTCCTCAGCCGATGCCATAGCGGCGACACAGTTATCCACAACCATCCTTCGGGAAATCTAACACCATCCAATGCCGATCTCAGCATCGCTGCGACCCTTGGCGAGCAAGGGATCGGTTTCCACATTGTGGATAACACTGTTGAAAACGTGTACAAGGTTGTGGAGGCGTGTCCACCACAAGCACAACAGCTGCTCAAACCCGAAACACTTGCGGCACACCTTGGCCCTGAAGGACCACTGGCGCAGCACCTCGGCAACTATGAGGAGCGGCCCGAGCAACTGCGTATGGCACTTGACTGTGCTGACGCCTTCAATCACGACAAACTGGCAACCATTGAAGCAGGAACCGGAACAGGGAAAAGTCTTGCCTACCTCATCCCCGCGATACTGTGGTCCCTTGGCAACGAGGAGCCGATTGCCATCTCTACCAACACCATCAACTTACAAGAACAGTTGATCCGCCAAGACCTACCCCTGCTCAAAAAAGCAATCAAGCAAGACTTTCAAGCTGTTTTAGTCAAGGGACGCAGCAACTACCTTTGCCTGCGCCGCCTTGACAATGCCTACCGCGAACCCGACCTATTCAACAACGAGCACACCAGCGATCTTGAAAACCTACGCAGCTGGGCAACAGATACTAAAGGTGGCAGCAAAGATGAACTTAACATTGTCCCGGCCAGCCAAGTATGGAATGAGGTGTGTTGCGAGATGGATCAATGCCCCCGAACTCGTTGCCCGCACTACACCCGCTGCTTTTTCCACAAAGCTCGCCGTCGTGCAGCCCATGCAGATCTGCTAATTGTCAACCATTCACTGCTCATGTCAGACCTAGCCGTTCGCTCACAGACTGAAAACTATTCAGCGGCAGCAGTCCTGCCACCTTACAGCCGTATTGTTATCGACGAAGCACACCACCTTGAGGATGCCGCAACACGTAACTTCTCTATCCGCATCAGCGAGTTCAGCTTCTCACGAATACTGAACAGATTATGCCACCCGCGCAAGCAGGAGCGTGGCCTATTACCACAACTGCTCAGCAGCCTGGCGAAAGAGCTGCCTGACACCGAGGCGATACTCTACGATTCCCTTTACACACAGATTGAGGAACTCGTTTCGCGATGTCGCCAACTACGCGACAATTCCCGCCAACAATTCCAGTCACAACGCGATGCATTTTGTCAACGAAAAGAGCAATCATCACCACGCAATGACTTACGCTGGCGCATCACCACAACCGAAGCACAAACGTCTGACTGGAAAAAACTCAGAAAAAGCCTAAACCCGCTAGCGAAAGAAAGCGCCGAAATTGCCGCAAAACTTGAACGACTACTAAAAGAGTGCAACAAGAACCTGCCCGACAAAACCGCAGAAGTGCTTATCGGCAGCCTCACCGACACTCAGGGCGTGTGCGACCGCCTCGCCGGGCTCAGCAACGACCTCAACCTCCTGTTAACTTTGGATGATCACGCGTGTACGTGGGTTGAGGCCACCCCCGGATTGGGACGAAACCGCGAGATGGTACTGTGGCTCAACATGGCGCCAATCAACGTGGCCCATACGCTCAAGCGCGCCCTATATGATCGCTTTCGCACCATCATTCTCACCAGCGCCACCCTGACAACAAATCACAGCTTTAATTTTTTCAATCAACGCAGCGGCCTCGATCTCTGCCCACCAGAACGGTGCACCGAACGACAGCTCGAATCACCCTTTGACTTCGCCAACCAAGCGGTGATCGCCGTCCCCACCGACATCGTCGAACCGAACCATGATCACTTTGCCACAATGCTTTCTGAACAGGTTGAAGCAGCCGTTCGCGCATCGCATGGCCGCACCTTTATCCTATTCACTGCCTACACCTTGCTGAAAAAAATCTACAATCAACTCGATGCTCCCCTGAATGCCCACGGCTTTCACTGCCTGTGTCAGGGACAGGCCGCTCGCCACCAGATGATTGAGCAATTTAAGCATGGCGACGGAAACATCCTCTTTGGCACCGACTCATTCTGGGAAGGCGTTGACGTTCCAGGCCGATCCTTGGAACAGATCATCATCACCCGGCTACCGTTTCGAGTGCCCACCGAACCGATACAGATTGCCCGTAGCGAAGCGATTGAGCAGCAAGGGGGCAATCCCTTCATGCTCTACACCGTACCACAGGCGATTATCCGCCTCAAACAGGGGTTTGGCCGTCTCATTCGCCACCGTAACGACCGCGGTGTCGTCCTTATTCTCGACAAACGGGTTATTAGCAAACGCTACGGCCGCCTATTTCTCAACTCACTGCCGCCTGCGCAGCAGATCAAAGCACCAGCGGCCGAGATACAGCAAACTCTGACCACTTTTTTCAACCAAACCACAGCTAATGACAGCGAAGCGTAGCACTAAAGGGGGCATTGATTCAGGCTGTGTAAATGCACAGTCAAGCGCCAGCAACATTCTCTCAAATATTTACGCACTCGCACGTGGTTGGCCGATAAACAACTCGCTATAGTATTAATTATCAACAGCAGGAAAAGGTTTTTCCCCAAAAACCTCCTACTTTTTGGCCGGCAGCCTCCCCGCTGTCGGCCTTTTTTTCATTTAAAGCAATTGTTTATGCTAATGTTGGCGGAAATCAAATCAATAACCTGCCAAAGGATACGCAACCATATGAACATATTTCACCGCATCGCCCTCTACAGCCTATTGCTCTGCCTTTGTTTTTCAGCGACGAATGTGGCAGCCAATGCGCTCCCCGACCACGAACTCAACCCTGAACGAGCAAAACTACTGGGCTATATCGTCAGTGAACACCTCACCAGACACCACTACAGCCACAAACGACTTAACGATGAGCTGTCAACCGCTGCATTCGATCTCTACATCAAGCAACTTGATGCCCAAAAAAGATTCCTACTCCAGACAGACATCAAAATGCTTGGAGCCTACGAAAACTATATCGACAATGAAATTCGCCGCGGCATGATCCACCTACCCATCTACAGCAGTGAGATCATGAGCCAACGGATCCCCATCGTTAAAAAGATGATCCTCGCCCTCCTTGCCAACCCGTTCAACCTAACCCTTTCAGAAGAGCTGGAAACAGACACCAAAAAACTGACCTTCTGCCAAACGGATGAGCAACTGCGTGAGCGCTGGCGCAAAACGTTAAAATACCAAGTCGCCAACCGCTACCTCGATCTTAAAGAGGAACAGGAGGAAAAAGCAAACATCACGACAGGTGAAGAATCTACTGACACGCAAGAGGAAGTTGTCATCGCTACCGACGCCCAACTACGTGAGCAAGCACGGGAGAAAGTCGCCAAACGCTACACCCACCTGTTAGAGCGGATGCTACAAGGCCAACTCAAAGACCACTTTGACCGCTACTTAAACTCTGTTTCTCGAGCCTACGATCCACACAGTAACTATCTACCACCCGATCAAAAAGAAGATTTTGATATCCACATGCGCGGATCACTTGAGGGGATCGGTGCCTTGCTACGTGAAGAGGATGGTTACATCAAGGTCGTTAATGTCATTCCCGGCGGCGCAGCAGAGCAAGAGGGCCAACTTGAAAGTGAAGACACAATCCTCAAGGTTGCTGAAGGCGATCAAGAACCTGTCGATATTACTGATACGCGTATTCGCGATGCCGTAACGCTTATTCGTGGCCCCAAAGGGACAGAAGTAAGACTTCACGTCCGCAAGGCCGATGGTTCACGAAAAATCATCAAAATTATTCGCGAAGTGGTGCAAATCAAAGAAACATTTGTCAAATCGACCGTCATCGAACAACCCGACAGTGATGCACGCTATGGTTACTTAAAAATCCCAAGTTTTTACCGTGACTTCAATAATGGCGCTGACGATGCGCGCAACGTTACTGATGACACTCTCGCAGAGTTGGTCACCTTGCAACAGCAGAACATCAGCGGCCTGATCCTCGATCTGCGCAATAATGGCGGCGGATCACTTTCTGATTCTGTTGACACAACAGGACTTTTTATCAAAAAAGGTCCCGTCGTGCAGATCAAGGACAGTACTGGTAAAATTGAAGTACTCTCTGACAATGATCCCGCCGTGCAATACGCAGGGCCCCTCATTGTGTTGGTAAACAAATTTAGTGCTTCGGCTTCGGAAATCCTTGCTGGTGCCCTACAAGATTATCATCGAGCGATCATTGTTGGCAGCGAACACACCCACGGCAAAGGAACCGTTCAAGCGGTGATCGATCTCGATCAAAATATGCCCCTACGAAATATGGAGAAGTTCAAACCTCTTGGCGCACTTAAGATCACGGTACAAAAATTCTACCGCATCAGTGGTGATTCAACTCAATATCGCGGCATCGAGGCTGACATTGTTTTACCTGACCGCTTTAAGGCGATTAAAAGTGGCGAACAATATCTCGATTACTCCATGCCATGGGACACAATTCTCAGCAGCGACTATCAACCATTACCAGACACTCTACCCATTACGAAATTAAAACTATCCAGTGAGCAACGCGTCAGTACAAATTTGAAAATGCAAAAGATTAGCGAACAATCACTCAAAACACAAAGTCGAATTGAAAACACTCAGCGCAGCCTCCTGCTAACCAGCATCACCACCGAGAGAAACTCGCGCGATGATGGCGAAACAGACTCTGGCGAACTTCCATCACATGAGCCAAGCAATGACGAGGACGAGTGGCAAACGACAATCAGTAGCGACCCGTATGTTCTAGAAGCCATCGCCTTGATTAGAGACCTGCCCTTAAATTAAAGAACTTGCACCGCAGCACAACATACGTCATCCTGTTAAAAATAATCATTCTACTGCCTCGGCATAAGAGGGCGACACCAATCAGAGGAAGGCTTATTTCCATGACGGTGAAACAAAAAAAAATCCTTATCTCTGAAACAGTACAAGAGCTTCTCACAATTGATGACAACTTTTCTGAACGCGAAGGCTTCACAATACATGTTGGTAAAGATTGCGCCGAACTCTTAAGCCAGGCGCGCGGTGACACACCAGATATCATCTTTGCATCACCCTCATGCAATCAAGATGATTTCACCTTCTGCCGTCTACTCAGGGAAGACAATCGAATTTCATCAATTCCAGTGGTGACGATTGTCGACAGTAGCAAACTCGCCGAAACCAACCACGTTCTTCATGACCGGCCTGCTGACGTTTTATTTACTCCAATCAACACCCACCTCTTCCTCGCTTCAGCCCGACGGATTCTAGGGCTCTCTCACCGTTCTTTTTCGCGCCGACAAACAAGCCAGCTCATCCACTTTGGCCTCAACGAAGAGATCCTTCGCACAGCATGTGCATTTAACTTGAGTAGCGGCGGTGTATTTATTGCCACCGATCACTTACCCAAAATTGACGAAACAGTTTTCATACAGTTAGATCTATCAACGGCAGAGAGTCCTATTCATTGCCAAGGCGTTGTCACGTGGCACAACCATAGCGAACAACCTTCTCACCCTGAAATGCCTGGCGGATTTGGCCTCCAGTTTGCTTCCCTTAAAGTCTCCGATCTCTTTGCATTACGTAACTTCATCAAGGGCGTTGAAACTTCTTGCGAATAATCACGAGCACCCAATCAAACTGTATAGAAAATACATACATTTAACCTAAAAAAAACCTACACTGACACCATATTAGCTATTTACCGCCAAAACACCCCTGAAATGACATCTTTCGGCCATTTTCCCTCATCCGCTATTGACACAGATATGCATTACATCGTAAAAGTAACCGTTAAATATATACTATATACTGTATACAATTCGACGTGAGTATTTGCGTGAGTAATCGTAATTTATTCACAATGCGTTATGTGGTGCCGATGATTTTGAGAGATCTCGAGATCCGGCGTTTTGGTTTTATTTGAAAGGGGAGGTATGTATTAAATGAAAATTACAACAGTTCGTGCAGGACCGAGTAAAGGCGTGAGCGATCCAATCAACTGCGTCTATTTTGCACACCGCCTCTGAATCCCCAGAGCGAAATCAAGCAAAGTTGAACATAGATTGATTCTCAACCCTTTTAAGAAAGTGCATTGGAAATGATCAAAATTGACAAGGGCTTGGATTTGCCGATCACCGGTAGCCCTGAACAAAAAATTTATGACGGACCC
>LGVF01006162.1_pt2 | contig 10221 bp, 12 predicted proteins | sample 469901 | NCBI WGS metagenome assembly LGVF01 (sample SAMN03893561, study PRJNA290197) | marine sediment metagenome | material: sediment; isolation source: combined push core samples #3730, #5133, and #5579 collected at Hydrate Ridge | place: Pacific Ocean: Hydrate Ridge | reverse complement strand
AAATCCATGACAAACCCCTCAAAACCAAAGTTTTGTGAGCTCTGGTAAATAACCGACATGGCTGGTCGTTTGAACACTTTCACGCGAGATATCAGAGAGCCAAAAATAGTAACAAAAAAATAATATAAAGTCTCAACCGGGGAACCACAACCTTTAAATTCACTCATTCAATATATGGGATGCATCTCAAAAATGGAAGAGATCATGTTCACAGAACCACTCAAACGTCTGGCACTGCTCGGCGCGCTCAGATCGAGCATAAGCATATCGTCTGCCGAATTTGCGCGGCACCTCAAAACGAGCCCGCAAACCGCATCCCGCAAGCTTCAGATTCTCGAACAGGAAAGTATGATCACGAGAAGGATAGTTCCGAACGGTCAGGAGATCATGATCACTGAAGATGGTGTACTTGCTCTCCAGAGGGAGTATCAGGAGTATCAGCGGATATTTGGGGGTTATGAGGATGTGCGGCTGACCGGAGTGGTCTGCACCGGGCTTGGTGAAGGAAAGTACTATATCGCACTCGATGGCTACATGCGCCAGTTCGAGCAGAAACTTGGATTTACGCCACATCCCGGAACATTGAATATCGAACTGGATTCCCACAGCATAAACATGAGAAAAAGGTTGAATGCTATGGACGGTATTCATATAGAAGGGTTTGAGGATGGGGTGCGGACATTTGGATCTGCCAAATGTTTCGAAGTGCAAATCGACAACACCTGTGGAGCGATCGTCATTCCGAACCGGAAACATTATCCTGATGACATAATCGAGATCATAGCACCCGTCAATCTCAGAGAGCGGCTGCGTGTCGGTGACGGTGGTGATGTAGAGGTAGTATTATGCAAAACATAACAAAAGCGATCAACGCGTTACGAAATAACAGAATGGTGCTGCTGTATGATGCCGCAGACCGTGAGGGCGAGACCGATATGATGCTTCCGGCAAAGTCGATCACCCCTCAGGATATTGCGCAGATGCGCACGCATGGTGGCGGGCTTCTCTGCGCGGTGATGCCGGATGAGGCTGCCCGGCGTCTCGGGCTTCCGTTCATGGCTGATATACTCAGGCGTTCACCAGACCTGGCGCGTCTTGCGGAAGGGGATTTGCCTTACGACTCCCGTTCCTCGTTTTCGATCTGGGTGAATCACAGAACTACATTCACAGGCATCCCTGACCGGGATCGTGCGCTCACTGTGCGCAAACTTGATGAGATCGTCGAGGCAGTGATGCTCGGAGAAACAAACAATTTTTCGAGCGAGTTCAGATCCCCCGGGCACGTTGCAGTCTTGCGCGGTGCAAAGAATCTGTTGGATGAGCGCAGGGGTCAAACCGAACTCTCGATAGCTCTTGCAGAGCTTGCCGAAATCAATCCTGTGACATGCATCTGCGAGATGCTCGATTCTGATACCGGGTACGCACTAGAACGAAAGGACGCAGAAAGATACGCAATGAAAAACGATTTAATCTTTGTTGATGGGGCTGATGTAATATCAGCATACGGTCAGGGCTGAGTGCATCACGCACTCAACGCCTTCAGCCGTTCGATGCTTTCCATTGTCTCTATTGCTTCTTTCTTCTTTCTTTCCTCAAGTTTCTCGATGATATTTCCGATAGCTACTCTGAGGGAGTACACTTTGTACGGACGCCCTTTTCCGGGCTTTTTTTCATCGATTTCCGTGACCCAGCCACTTGCGCGCAGTTCCCGCATCGCAATGCTGACTTCGGGCTGCCTCAGGTCCGCACCAACCTCGAGATCCTTCGATGTCGCAACATCAGTACCTTTCAAATACGCCAGCACCTTGGCTGTATTCCTTTTCAGTCCTTGCTTGATCAATATGTCGACGAACTCCTCATCGGCGTCGTCCAACACCTTTACTGATAGGTCTTTCATGTGGTATCACCAAGATGCGAATATGTAATTGTCACATATAAATCTTGTGGTTAAAAACAACTTTTATACATCTTATTTCTTCCGCTCTCCGAGTTCCCCGCGCAGCGCAATCGACGCAGTGCTCAGAAACTCGGATTGCTTGTCCTCCTCAAGATTTCCGATTCTGGATCTGACCGCGTTCTCATAATGCTGGATCACAATCTCACAATCGATGGATCCGTTCGAGGAGAGTTCCAGCGCAAGCAGATCCATGGTCGAGAGGTAGATTCTGGGTCCAAGCGATACTCCGAGTTTTCGCATTGCGCGGGTGGTGTTCACGAGCGGAGAGAAGAACGTCTTCAGACGGGGTGCAAACTCTTTGTAGTAGCAAGTAACGTGCTGGTCCACAATCCTGAGTTCGGTCGCCTTGTCCGGATAATTGACCACAATCCTTGCGTTGAACCGGTCCATGATATGCTGCGGAACCTCGGTTATGCCCGCGATGTCAAACGGGTTCATGGTTGCGATCACGTTCGCGCGCAACGGTTTGGTGAGCGGGGTCTTGGGAAACGATACCTGCCACTCAGCCATGATCTCTGTGAATATAATCAGTGTGTACTCGCTGAACCGGTTCAGCTCGTCGGCATACACGATTCCGGGCACGTTCTCGCCGTGCGCACGAAATAGCGGTCCCTCAAGGATGTCCATCTCGCCTTTCCTGTACTTTCCGATGTCAAGGTCGCCAATCAGGTCGCTCGGAAGCGCATCCTGGCTGCCCGTGACCCGGACATACGGGACATGCCCGACCTCTTGCTTTAGAGTGGTGATCATCCGGTTCACAGCAAGCGTCTTTGCAGTTCCGGGCGGTCCCTCAATTAAGAGATGAAAACGAAGCCCGAGTCTGATCGCCTCGGAAAAGAGCCGCAGGTATTGCTTCATCTCCTCCTGTCCGAACACCACAAGTTCAGCCACCTGCATCGGAATCACTCTCACTCCTGCAGACTGTACGAGAATCCGCACTCGGGGCAGAAGTACATGACAATCTTCGCCCCCTTCTTGCTCTTCTTGATGTTTGTCTCCATCCAGGTGCCGCAGACCGTGCACTTGTGATCGTAGAGTGTGCGATTTTTGTGATCAGCCATGATTGCCACCCGTAATGGACGATATCCCTTTGACGAGCCCGAAACATCCTGTGAGCATCATATCGCCGTGCGGTGCAGCGAATGTAACATCGTGCCTGCTCTTTTCTGCAATGAATCTGTTCGGTCCGGTAACGATAATCTGTGGGATTGTGCGCGGGGTCTCCTCTATGTAGCAGCCGTGCCCACCGCTCTCAAATATCTCATCAAATGTGAGCGTTCCGTCTGCGAGCCTCTCGATGTAACTATCGAGCGTTGTAATGTCTATCTGCCGTGTGTGATGCTCAAATACGCCGGTTATGCGACTCTCCATCAGTATTGCGCAGAGTGTGTGCCCGTTTCCGATATTCAGCACGATTGCATCCTCTCCAGTGGTCACCGCGCCGAATATTGCGGCAGGTCCTGTGTCCATCAGAACAAGATTGCGATCTGCAAGCGTCTCTGCGACAGCGCGCATGCGCGTGAGGTGTTTGGGAATCACATCTCTTGCATAGACGAACGATTGCAGATCACCTCCTCTCTGTATCGTTCTTCGGAGATGCTTAAACCGAGTGATCCGGTTGCTTTCACCGCTTTCACTGCTCTCGCCATGGTCCTGCACAGCAACCGCAAACATCCGAGGCACATCCATCCCGAACAACCCAAGCATCCCCTCGATTGCGTCGAGATCGATGTCTTTTGTCTCGATTTTGACCGCATCCGGTAGATCTGGTGGCATCTGTGGCGCGATGTGAACGCCAAGGCTCTGCACCCGACGAAGGTCATCGTAAATAGTTTTTGCGGCGGTTTCTGTTGAGTATACCTGAAGCCCGGCTCTGATATGATCTTTTATTGCGCGTACGCATGGTCCGCCACCCATCACAACCCCCTCCAGACAGATGTCCTTGCGCAGTTCGGTCGCACCTCTGATCTGTTCTGCCACAATCATCGTCCGGGATGGTAGAACCATCTTGAACGACTGCTCGATTGACTTTCCGCAATCGCAGACCAGTATGTCCTGCGTCCCAAAACCAACATCAATTGCGATGCACTGCATATATATACATATCAGTCAAACTTAATATCCTTGCTATCCATCAGCACCTTGAGGTCTTCCAGACTCATGCGACCTGTTGTCTTCAATTTTTCCAGTGCAACCTCTCGATCATTCGCATTACCACGCGTTTGTGTCTCTTTCAGTATATCTAGGCAGAGAGAGAGTTCATCTCGCGGTTTTGCAACCGATACCTTCTGTGCATCGATTGATTTGCTGAGCGGTTCGATTACACGGGTCTTGTCCTTCAGCCACGCATGATACTGATTCGCCTCCTTGCGGAGGTTGTCCATCTTTGCGTATACGGCGAGCAGCTCGTCGTGATGGCGCTGTGATTCATCTGCAAGTTCCTGGATCGTATGATGTATCTTATCAGCTGTTTTGCGCAGTTTTTTCACCTCTTTGTAGACCGGAAGGAGTTCATTGTGAACCTCATCTGCCGCCCTACTCGCTATCAATCGCTCGCCAAGAACCAACAATCTGCCATAAGCATCTATCTCATGATTCAGCGGGACATCAGCACGGGTGAGCACATACAGCTCATGCGCGTAGGCTTTTTCGAGACTTGCGGTGTGCATCTTTGCGGTTGCATTGAGACCGTCACGTTTCTCCTTCAGTTGATCCATTGCGGTGCGGTGTTTGTTTATGTGGTTCTGCGACTCCCCTCGCAGTTTCTTTAGATCGACGATCTGTTTATTGACCTCGTCCCGCGCCTTTCGGCAGATCTCTGCCTTTTTTGCACATTCCTTGACCATCCTGTTCAGTTCATCGCGCTTCTTCCGCAGTTCGTTTGACGATTCGCGATGCGTCTTGATCTCCTCAATGGACCTCTTTATTTCGTTGCTTGAACGGCTTATCTGCTGTCTCAGGCTGTTGACATGATTCTTCAGTTCCTTCTCTGTCATGTTCCTGAATTCATCGGAACCGTCAGTCCCGTCAGTCACATCAGTCATCCTAATCCCCTCCTTCTGAGATCTTCTTGAGTTTGTTCTCCCAGTGTTCAAGTGCGGTCCCGTGGCTTTTGATCCGGCTTTGCAGCCAGATATGTCGTCCGCGCACGCCCTTCAACCGTTCGATGTACTCAACGAATGATCCGTGGTGTTCCTGGGACTGATCCGCAACAGAGACGATCGCTTTATGGCACTCGTCTGCCCCCTCCATCATCTCCTTGATCTGTGCGGAGAATTGTTTGACCTGCTCGTCAGTTTCGGTGGCAGGTCCCGTCTCCTCGCGTATCTCGTCGATTCTTGCAGAGAGTGTCTTGATCTTATCAACGATCTCGCGCTCCTTCTGAATCCCCATGACCGTTGTCTGAAGCTTCCAGTCCAGCGCTTCAACCTCTTTTTGCAAAAGTCTCATCTCCTGTTCATGTTTCTGCGCGTCCTGATTGACGTTGATCAGGTCAAACATCTCGATTCTGAGCTGCTTTGCCTGGTGATACAAGACCTGCCGCTTCTCTTTTAGCTCGGCAACATGCTCATTGATCTCGTCTCGCTCCCGCTTCTCGTCGCTGGACAGTCCCTTGAGCTCGGACACTGTGGGATCCAAAGATCCAAACTCACTGTTGTACGTTTCCAGGAATTGTCTGTGCTTCTCGATAATAGTATTGATCAGCTCTGTTTCACCCACGATGGTTATACCCTCACTCGGGATTCCTGTAACCTCGTTCTCATGTTCTTCTGGCTCTATGTCGACCACGTTTTATCACATCCGTACCGCCTGATCCGCATCCATCACCATCTGGGCATGTGGTACACCATCAATAATAAGGATGTTATCTTCAGTTATAAAACCACCCTCAAGTGCGCACTCAATCGCTCGCTTTCCAGCGAGATTGGCAACCACTGCCGTACCAAGCGCAGTCATGACCTCATGAGCGCTCGATAGTGCACCTTTGTAGAAGAATTCGGAGACTTCCAGAGTCAGTCCCCCATCACTGAATGTCTGCCCGATCAACTCACGATCACATATCGCAACCAACAACGTCCCATCGAATATGTGATTCTTGAGGTACATTATACCGTTCCCTGCAATGTGAAATTGAGATGTAGATGCCGATTATTCAGTGCTATGTTCATGTTATGCTATAAATATCTATCTATAAGTGCGTCATGAGGTGTGGCTCGCTACGCAAGGCTATGTGATGTAATGGATGGGACAGCGCGGATTTGAACCGCGGTCCAAGCGTCCCAAACGCTCGAGGATCGACCAAGCTACCCTACTGTCCCGCAATAGTAGCTACTCGTTACTTGATTGAGCATCGGTTAAAAATGTTGTGCAGTAAATCAGACCCCGCCCTTGCAGAGTGTTCCCGACTTCATATCTTCCTCGTAGAAATCCCTCTCTGTCTTCAGTCCAAGCAGGAGCTGTAGCCGTCTCTTTGTATACTTTGGGATCAGTTCGAGCGTGCGCTTCAGATACCATCTCGGATACCGCCTTATAATGTTGTTTGAACGATACCAGCCCATATCATAATAATCGATATTCATCTTCCAGACCAGATGCTGGAGCTCATCCGTACTCATGTAGTTTGTCTTCACATTCGCATAGATGCCGTCGTACTTTGTAACATCATCAAGATTCGTGACGAGACCCATCTCGATTAACTCATCGCGAAGCACTGTCTTCGGATACGGGGTCATGATGTAGAAGATCGGAACGTCGAGTTTCAATTTCTTTGCGAGTTCGTAGTTTCTCAGAATATCTTCCTCGGTGTCGTCCGGGTTTCCGCTGATGATTCCGCCAGATACGATGATCTTGTGCTCGTGCAGGTACTTGACAGCCTTCTCCGAGTCTGATGCCATCCCGGTCTTACCAAAGAGCTCGATATTGCGCGGGAGCGCGTTCTCGATTCCGAGAAAGACCCCGTCAAAGCCGGCTTTTGCCATCAGGTCCACGACCTCTTTACTCTTTGCAATCCCGCTCGTGCTCGCCTGTGTCTGGTAGTATATGTCATCGAGCCCGGCATCAATGATTGCCTCGCAGAGACGCTTCATCCTCTTCGTGTTCAGCGTGATGTTGTCGTCCACGAAGAATATGTTCTGCGCGCCATGTCTCTTCGCGTCCGCTATGTCAGCGATCACCCGGTCGATCTCATACGTTCTGAAACTGCGCCCGTACATGCGATCTATGCTGCAGAACTTACAGCCCTGCGTACACCCTCTGCTCGTCTCAACCACATCAACAGTATGACAGAATCCATAGAATCCTTTCGTAAGCAGCCTCGCGCCGCGGTCCGGAAGGTGGATGTTCTTGAGGTCAAGAAGCGGACGTTGTGGGTTGTGCACCATCCCCCCGTTCTCCTTGTACGAGAGACCAAGCACGCAATCGTACTTCTGTTCAGGTATTGCCTCTACAAGCTCTCGGAACGTTGCCTCACCCTCGCCCCGCGTGATAAAGTCGATATATTCAATGTCAGGGCTCTCGGAAATCTCCTTATACTCGAGCGTCGGGTGGTAGCCGCCAAAGACCACCTGTATCTCACCATCGCATTCCTTGACGGTCTTCGCGACCCTAAGCATGCCCCGATACTGGAAACTCATACAACTGAGACCCACGAGATCGATGTGATATTTCCGTAGAGTTCTCTCTACGAACTCGTGCGGGTCTTTTGCGACGACGTTCAGGTCGGCGATCTTTACATTACAGACGTCGTTTATGTTTCCGGCGATCGATGTGATTCCGAGATTCGGGATTCTTGCGACGAAATCAAAGTCGTGCTGGACATCCGGGGAGGCGAGCAGGAGTACGTTGATCATAACACCTTCTTCTGTAGCATCAAGAAGTCTTACAGATTTAAAATCTTACCGCTCAATCAGGCAATACTTATAATGCCAGGATGTGGTAATATCACACATTGCACACGATTCAGAATGGTGAAATCATGCCAGAAATAGGAAAGAAGATACGGCTTGAACGGATCATCGATAGAGAGAGCGGAAACATTCTGATCATTCCGATGGATCATGGAATATCAGAGGGTCCGATGAATGGGCTTGTGGACATCGGGGAAACCATAAACAAGGTCGCAGAGGGCGGTGCGGATGCAGTCCTGATGCAAAAAGGAATGATTAAGCACGGGCACCGTGGATACGGGCACGACATCGGGCTGATTGTCCACATGAGCGCGTCCACGTCGCTTGGACCTGATCCGAACAACAAGGTTCCCGTATGTACGGTCGAGGAAGCAATCAAGCTTGGTACAGATGCCGTGAGCGTGCACATCAATGTCGGTTCCGACACCGAATCGGATCAGCTCGAATATCTCGGCGTTGTTTCGGACGACTGCGACTACTGGGGCGTGCCGCTCGTTGCGATGATGTACCCGAGAGGTTCTGCCATATCCAATCAGCACGATCCGGCAGCAGTAGCGCTTGCGGCTCGCGTCGGTGCCGAACTCGGCGCAGATATCATCAAGACCAATTACACAGGGGACCCGGACACATTCAAGGACGTGATTCAGGGATGCCCTGTGCCGGTTGTGATCGCAGGCGGACCCAAGACGAATACGGATAGGGAGTTTCTGCAGATGATCCATGGCGCGATAAAGGCTGGCGCACGCGGAGCAGCCGCTGGAAGAAATGTCTTTCAGGCGGATGATCCGACACGGATGACGCGGGCGATCGCAGCAATCGTGCACGATGGCGCCGACGTTGACAAAGCACTGGAGTTCCTTGCGTAAACCGGGCAGACGTAACTACGGTCCTACAGTCATCCGTACCATGCCACCTGTCCGCTGTGGGGCGCGTGGGTGGTGTTCACCACGCTGACATCGGGCACATGGTCGATAAAGACGGTATCAATGGGTAATCTGTCACATAATCGCTTCATCGCCGGAATCTCGGTTGCGTAATGCGTGGCGTCGATCAGTGCCAGATTGCGTGCTTTTCTGATCGCATCATGCCGCAATTCTCCGGATACGAGGACGTCTGCCCCACCCTCAATTGCAAGCTCCACAAACTCTCCGTTGAGACCACTGCCTCCGATGACCATCACCGTCTCAATCTCGCGCTCTCCGCTCCATTTGACAGAGACATTCAGGCGCTGCGCCACAAACTGCGCAAACTCTCCGGTCGTTGTCGGGTATTCTAGTCTCCCGATGCGCCCCGGATCCAGTTCTTCGACATCCTGCAGCTCGAGTTCTTCTGCAAGCACATCGTTGACTCCACCCAATACCCGATCATAGTTCGTGTGCATCGCATATATCGAGATCTCGTTCTCAAGCGCGATCTTCAGCGAGTCAGAGAGGTTTCTTGAGATCTTGTGGATTGGATTGTATATCGGGGTGTGGTGCGTGACCAGGAGATCCACTTCAGCCCGTGCAGCCTCCTCAAGCACATAATCGGTAACGTCCAGCGCAACTGCAACCCGATTCACATTGTTCCCACGATCAAGCACCATACCGATCCGATCTCTGTCAGATTCGTAAGCAAGTTCAGGTGGCGCAATCTTCTCGAGCAGGGTAACTATTTCAGATAGTCGCATAGACTAAAATAACAGACGACCTTAATTTAAACCTTGCGATGATGTGGGAAGAGTCATGTACCAACGATACTTGCAACGCGAGGTGGTGTCCGAAGATGCGGTACACAAGGGAACTCACAATAAATAATTTACCGCTCTGGTTGGGTGGCTTTCATTAGTTTCCGGGTATCTGTTTAGCCGAGGTAAAAAAAACCACGGGATTACACAAGATTAACACAAGAAGATGTAGCACATACAAGATATCGGTGATATGTTTGTATTTTTCTTGTGAAAATTTGTGTAATCGTGTGGTCAGCTAAACACGTACGTTTCCGGAGACACCGAATTGTCTTATATGGGCACAACTACTAAAAATGGGGCGCTATTAAGCTACAAATCTGTTTATATCCTTAATTTGTGTAATCAGTGTTCATCTGTGGCTGATAAAAATTTAACCGCGGATTTACACAGATTACACTGATTCCACTAATCGACACTCTTGATTTTTCCAGTAAAATCGCCATGCCATCAGCTTCTACCGCAGAGTGCGCAGAGCCACGCAGAGGGTTAAAAGTGGTCTCAAAACTCTTGCGTTCCTCCGCGGTGATAAATCACTTGGTTTTCAGACAGTGTCCCACTAATCTAATCGGGTCTCTGGTATCTCGCGTTGCAGTGACCAATACTTATAAAGAGATTGCTCATTTGTCCAA
>LGVF01072971.1_pt1 | contig 10237 bp, 9 predicted proteins | sample 469901 | NCBI WGS metagenome assembly LGVF01 (sample SAMN03893561, study PRJNA290197) | marine sediment metagenome | material: sediment; isolation source: combined push core samples #3730, #5133, and #5579 collected at Hydrate Ridge | place: Pacific Ocean: Hydrate Ridge | reverse complement strand
GTAATGTCATGCCGTAAAATCTCGAAATATGGACTACTTGTAAGATGCGCCACATTGGTCTTCCTGCCTGAATAAAAGTTGTCCACACAGAGCACATCATATTTATTTTTCAACAACATCTCACACAAATGACTCCCCAAGAATCCGGCTCCACCTGAGACTAATACACGTTTCATTTTATGTCTTCCTTTTCATAACTGTAATAGTTTAAATACATTCCTATTTATTTTGGCTTTTTAGCATAAGCAATAACAGAAATCCCAAAGAATGGATGAAATGGTTTGTCAAAAATTTTAAAAAGCGGCACCAGAGTATTAAAAAGATTTAGCTGCCCTTCTGGAAGATCCTTTTTTTTAAGGATACGGTTGCATAAGAACCAGCCTGGGATGCCAAATGCATTGAAATAATAAGTTTTATTAACCTTAAATCCAGCAAGTTCCAGGATGTTTTTTAAGGATTTTCGAGTATATCTTCTTTTGTGAAATATCGCTTTATCAAATGTTCCATAAAGCCAGTTAAATGCAGGAACAAGAATAACCAAATTCCCTCCAGGTTTTAGTGCCTTATTAGTATTAAGAAGCATTTGTTTGTGATTTTCAATATGTTCCAAAACATTCAATGAAAAAGCTGCGTCAAATTCTTCATTGAAATGTGCATTTTGGGAAAGGTCACAACACTTTGTTCTAACGTGTAATACATTTTCAATGTAGTCAACATAATCCTGCCTGATATCAACTCCGGTCATGTCAAAGTCGTTTTTAAGTAATTTGGTGATGTTGCCAAGGCCGCATCCAATTTCCAGCACTTTAATACCAGCCAGGAATGGTTTTACCTGCTCAATAATCCATTCATTATACTTATTTGCCTTTTGAAACTTAAGGAGAGTTTCAGTGCCATGGACATCATTATGAATCATTTTTTTGCTTTTCATATTTTTCTAAAAGTCAAATTGCCATGATCTATAAACTCCGCTGGGACATAGAGGTTTTCTTTGCCCGGTGGAAACGCCATCTTAAAGTCTATCATTTTCTCCCCTATTTTTTTCCTGAGGTTTCCAGGGACCACTGGCAGGTTCCGGAAATACTAAAAAACGCCTACCGCTGAAGTTCAAAACCAATCCCATCATTGTTGCCACAAATTTGGCAAGTGCCGGCGAACTTCCCATATCGAACAGCATTTTGGTAATTCCAAGGTCCAAAAAGCCAACCAGCGTTACGATCAAAAGAAATAATAGTATTTCAGATATTGAATTCCATCTAGCCTTGTGCCTGAAAAGAAGCAATATGCACAGTAGGTAATTCACACCAGCCGCAATAACAAATGCAATTGGAGCGGCAACAGTTAAACTCCATCCAACTGAGATCATTCCCAAGAATATAAAAAAATTGGCGACTGCAGCAAATCCTCCTATGAGTAAATATAATAGAAATTGAACTGGCAATGGCGATCTGTAGGCATTATAGCGGAAGATACAATATATTGCTCTAAGCCCATCCTTTGCTCCAATTTTCTTGCCCTCTTCATAAGTGCGGCCTTCGTATGAAATTCCCATCTCAAAAATACGAAGGCGCCTATGTGCTATCTTTGCGACTATTTCAGGTTCAAAACCAAATCGGTTCTCCTTGATGTCAATACTCTGAATGATCTCTCTCCGGAATACCTTGTAACAAGTTTCCATGTCAGTCAAGTTTAAGTCTGTAAACATATTTGAAAAAAAGGTCAAAAACCTATTTCCCAAATAATGCCAGAAATATAAAACTCTGTGAGCACCTGTTGATAAAAATCTCGAGCCTAATACCACATCGGCTCTATTGTTTATCAGTGGAACCAAAAGCCTTTTCAGGTCCATTGGATCATATTCCATGTCTGCATCATGAACTGCTACAAAATCCCCTGTTGCTTTTTTAAATCCAGCCCGCAAGGCCGCCCCTTTTCCCTGATTACTGTCGAGATGCAAAACAGAAATCTCTTGATGCTCTCTTTCCAGTTCTCGTCCTACGGCCAGACTGTTATCCGTGGAAGCATCATCTACTATAATGATCTCCAAAGAAAGGTTTTCATCAGAGATTTCCATCACCCTTTCAACACACCTTTTGAGAGTTCTTTCCTCATTGAAGCAAGGTATGATAACACTTAATTTGGTTGTCCTTTCTACCATTTTGTTGTTTTTCATACTTAGAACCTGAATATTTTGAAAAGCTTTTTATCCTTTTAATGGTCAGTTGAAATAGTGAGTCAAAAAAGTAAAAATATCTATTTCAATAAATTCATAGACATTTTCCCGTTTTCATCCGTCTTAAGTAAAGTACAAGGTTTGAAATTGCCAAGCGATATTTTGTACGAATTATTTCCAACATAAACGTGTTCAATTCTGGGTATTTGTTCAGAGCTTCGCTGTATGAGCACCCATAAAGGATATTCCCAATGGTCTCCCCCTAACTGGATTCCAATATTACTACATTGCTGTGAGCTAACTGCTAATGCACAATCATAATATGACTCCTTAATTCCTGGCCTATTATTGAAATATTGGTCAATCCTGCTGGTATTCAAGATTGAGTTTCGGCCGGTAAGAGGCCGGGATTCATTTTTTAAAACCCAATGAAAGGAAGTAATCACAAGAGTCATCATTATCACATTCGCTATCCACTTATTTATAGCGGTTGACATGATCACTGCAATAACCGGAGACCACAAAACAAACAGTGGCAAGTGCAATCGACTATGCCATGGCTGCCACTTCAGACAACCACAAAAAATCAAAAATGCTACAACAAGAGCGATAATATACCCTGTAAAATACGACTCTTTCCTCTGTTTCCAGAATAAGATAATAATGGAAATAGTTAAAAGAATAAGAACTAAATGAATCGGATTTCCAGCACTGTCCTCATGTGCTGAAAGGGTATTGATATGGAACCCGGTCCCTGTCCACGTTGTGAGCGGGTCATTAATATCGATACCAAAAACATTATATGCTGAGTATATTCCTTTTTCTATAGCATCATTGCATAGCTTAATTGGAGTTCCCATATGCAACCCTGCATTTCTGAGGGTATTTGATACTATCGAAGAAACAGTGAACACGTCATTTGTTAGTGTGTATTCCTTAGCAGGAGACATCGCATCCGGCCCCAAAGGATTCCGGAATAGCTCGAGGTTGCGTGAGTAATGCCCAATATTGATCAACAATACAACGACTGATATAATTAGTACATGCCTGCAAATGCGTAGACGTAGTAGTTTAACCATTGACCAGCATAACCAAACCAGGAACGGAAAAGCATAAATATACGAGGTTCCTTTAGTCAAAATAGATAGACCAAGGCTAGCCCCAACACCTAATGAATAATACAAGTTTGGTTTCTGGATAGACATGATGCAGTAGTATACAAAACAGACAAGCCAGAACGAGGTCACATAATCATTTTGAGTGCTTGAAGCCTGTAGGATTCCCATGGGCAAGGTGGCAACCACAGCAGCAGCATAAATTTGTCCTCGCAGATTTGATCCAAATCTTTCTGCAATAAGTGTTACACCCAAAATGCATCCCACCATGCTAAACCACTGAATAAAATTTGCCAGGTAGTCCCCACCATTCAAGATTTGAAAATGGGTCATTGCGAATTCAGACCATGGGTTCGAGTGAAGTTGTCTTAAAATATGCGTGGGATAATGACCGACGCCTTGATTTTGTATCCAATGCATCACACGGCTCATGTGGTACGTCATGGAATCCCAGTTATTAGGAGCGGCTATTGACGCAGTCAATCCGGTAAGAATAACAATTAGCACAACTCCTGCAAGAAGGCATCTTTGGAAAACAGGCATGCTGGTAAAGGATAGCCGAATACTATTTCTTGCTTTTGATACTTCCTGCTGTGATGTAAAACAGTAGACAATCACTGATATAATAGTTGCGCCACCCCAAAATAACAGTAACCAGCATAAGGTAAGCGACTTAACCACGCTAAGCATCTCAGTAATTCCGGTGAGCAATACTCCCCAGCAAATGGACGCCGTAAGAAATGAACTGCGCCAGCAAAGGCCCTTTATATTAAATATTAAGGCAATAAACACCCAGCACAGAATAGGCAGTAAAACAATTATCATAACAGATACCAGTATGACCTTAAGATGGTGAACCGATATTAGGTAAAAAATTACTTAATAATTCGATATAATTTCTCTACATGCTTTGTTACTTCAATCAATATGTTTCCTTTTGTAATACATCCTTGTCTTGTGAATTGGCTCATAAATGTATTTGTAGTAAAAATATCGTTTTTTGCGGTAAGAAGTAGCGGCCATTTCAAAGACCTCCAAATGTTTAGCAGCAGACTTGCTCTGGGAAAAGAGCTTGGCCCTCTCAATTCCCTTTTTTTTAAGCCTATTTGCAATACCCTCGTTGGAAAAGATCTTTAGTACACATTTAGCAATATCATTGGGATCATGAGGATCAAAAAGCAGAGCCGCGTCACTCACTACTTCTGGTATGCTGGTCACATTTGCACAGGCAACAGGACATCCGCAGGCCATTGCCTCAACCAGGGGCAGGCCAAACCCTTCGAAAAGTGATGGGAAACAAAGCATTGCTGCATTTTGGTATACATATTTAAGTTCATCAAGACTTACATATCCGATATCATGTACCTGTTTTGTCAGCCCATATGCTTCAAGGTTCTTTTTAAGAGGATAACCTGTTGGGTAATTAAAACCGGTCAAAACGCAATCGACAGTAAGATTGTGTTCCCTTTTTAGAATTTCTAACGCTTTAAGAAGGCTATCGTGATTTTTGTGCAGCCATCTGTTTGCCGGGTAAAATATGTATCTTTCCGGTAAAGAAATAGAAGCTTTTTTACTCTTAGTTTCATTCGAATAGAAAAACTCATCGGCAGCATGATGCGCCACATGTATCTTGTTCCTTGGTATGCGATGGAATTTAGCGATTGAATTTTTTGAAAACTCAGAGACCGTTATAACCTGATCCGCGGCTTTTGTTGAAGGCCTGTAGTGCATTTCCCTGCTCCACATATCCTGGCTTGTAAAAAATTCAGGAAAAAACTCTTCCTGTATATCAGAAAGGCCCACTACACTTGGTTTAGGAACAGGACGAGGCCAAAGAGCACCAAAAGGGCAGAAATAAAGATCAATTTTATCAAAATGCAGGTTGACCTCACCTTGATCATTTAATAGTATTGCGCCATCTTTCCATTTATCAGTGCCGAGGTTTTCTAATTCTTCAATATTGTGTTTGAAATAAAAAAATACATAACTATTCTCACTATCGTTTATCAGTAACTCCCTGAACAAACGAAAAAAGTATTGCCTCATTCCACCGATGTTTTTTTGTAAAATGAAGCAGTTAACGCCTATTCGCATTTTTTATTGATTACCTTTGATTTTTGATTTTACTTTATTGCTCAGCAGCAACAGCGTTGATTTCCAACAGATACCAACGCTGTAGGCCAATTGAGAAACATTTAACATCACTTTCGCCGGCCTCTTATTTGCAAGTAAAATATATTTTGCCACAAACTGACACTGGTTAAATATGTTTTTAAAATGCCAAAAGAACAGGCCCAGGAGCCACCGGTCATCTATAGTATCCAAACAGTCCTTTAACACGACGTATGTAACTCCTTCCCAATAGTTGCGCCGCACCAAATACTTTCTCGTCAATTTTGTTTCGCCAATGCAGTGTAAAACCTTAGCATCAGGATGATAATAAATTGGATACCCCGCTTCCCGAACGCGCAGCCCTATCAAGGAATCCTCACCTGCCACCATGGATTTTTTCCGGGATTTGTTAAATCCGACGCGACTGTCAAATCCCCCAAATTTCTCAAGAATACTTCTCAGTATTGCAAAATTTGCTCCGACAGGAAGATCCGGTTCCGAGAAAGGCTTAATTTCATCGCCAATGTCGTAAATGCCAAGAAGATATTTTATTTCATCCGGGTACCATTTGGGCTTTGGCACTTCCCAGTCAGGTTCTATTCTTCCTCCCACCATCGCAGGAGCAGGTTCGATTTCTGAAAAAGCTTTTGCATATGCCTCCAACCACCCGGTAACTGGAATAGCATCATCATCAACAAAGGCGATTATCTCTCCTCTTCCATTCTCCCAACCGAGATTGCGAGCATGGCTGAGCCCTATTGTATCGGTATGCATATACCTTATTCTATCCATACAAGAAAATTGTCTATCTATAAGTTCCTTTGTCTGATCATCCCTTCCCTGGTCAATAATAATTATCTCGTATTCATCATAAGTATTAACAAGGATTGCCTTGACGCATTTCTCCAGATAATGAGTCCTATTTAATGTTGCAACGATAACTGAAATAAATGGTTTTGGTGGTAACCCCATAGCAATTCCTAACTGCTTCCAATCGAAATCAGCGTTTTAACTTGCGACTGATATAATCTTTCAGGAACCCTTTTAGTGTATGAAGTTTCTGGACTTCTTTTTCCAAGCGATCGCGTTCTACCTCAGAAAACTCCAGTTTGTTGCAAACATCCTTTATCACTTCCAGTCTTGCTGCGCGGTCAGCCTCTATTTCTTGCATTTTCTTCGAAAACTCCTTGGCCTGCCGCTCAATAACTTTAAGCCTTGCAGCTCGGTCAGACTCAGCAGCATCAAGATTTATGCCCAATTCTTTTATAGCCTCTAATCTCGCTGCACGATCATCTTCGCTCTCTTGAAGTCTTTCAGAGAACTCCTTCTCCTGACGTTCAATAACTTCAAGCCTTGCCGCTCGGTCAGACTCAGCGAATTGCAATTTATCAGACAACTGGGACACTAAATCCCGCAGGCTTATATCACTCTTTTCAATTTGCACATCGACTTTCGAAACCGACTTAGCCATTTCTGAAAAAATGGATTCGATCTGCCTGAGTTTTATTGTTCCTTTATCATTTTTTCTTGCGACAAATAAAATGTCACGTCCTTCCTCAAAAGTCACCACGTCAAAGCCGGTTTTATCAAGGCAAAATAAAATGATATCCTTTGATAAGAAATAGAATTGATGTGACGGCCTGTGTCCTCCGTAGCACCAGGGAATTTCCATTAAAAGCCTTTCAAAGCCGTCATCATTTGTGCAGCTCCCAATAGTCATTACCATGTAGCCGCCTTCTTTCAAACAAAGAGCTGCGTTAACAAAATAAGCAAAGAGTGTATGAAGTTCCACATGCTGCATTGAATCTATCGAAAAGAATAAATCCACTTTGCCAATCATATCATGTTTTTTCAGGCGGTCTCTTATTTCATAACAATTATGCAAATCAAGGAATTCTAAGAAAACCGTTCCCTGTTTAATGTGATCCTTGAGTTGTGATTCTGCAATTTCAATAAATTTTTTTGATACATCAAAACAGACAATTTTAGATACCGAGTCAACTACTCTAAGTGTGTACTTTCCGGTTCCCTGGCCAATTTCAACGGCAATTCCGTTTGAATCCTTTGGCAGCAAAGGCTTTAGGTACGTATTTGTTATCCTGCTCCACTCCTTCTTTGTTCCCCATTCATCTCCAGGGAAGACCAAATCGGCCCTATTTCTGTTAGTGGGTTCCAATGTTGAATAAAACTCCCAGTTTTCCACATAGGTATCCCAATCACCATGATATGACCTAACCCGCTTCATGTTTTATAACCTCACTATGAAACCGTATATAAAAAATTTTCCTAAATGAGAGCCAGAAAAATAATCATTGATCTATGCAGTTTTCAACGTGACTCGAATGTTATGAAAATAGCACACAACTCAATAATCCGGCTTCCCTTGCTTGCACACCAAAACATTAGATGCCCTGGCCTTCAAGATGGATTTCACTTTCACCAGCCCATAAAGGACACCTGCACTGAATGCGGCTGAAGATAAGAACAGCATGCGGCACGCAGGACGCTCGGCTTTTGCATTTATAGTCCGGACAGTGAATAAAAAGTCAAAAAGAGATTTGGCGATAGTTTTTGTATGAAACATCGTATGCACAATTTTTGAGCCAAGTTCGTCCAGGAGTTGCAGTTCAGTAATAACTGTAACTCCTTCCCAGAAATTTCGGCGCAAAAGGTAAGATCTTGTAGCCTTTTCTTTTGAAATTCGGTGGAATACTTTTGATCGAGGCTGATAATAGATTGGGTATCCCGATTTTCTAATCCGTCTTGATAATATAGCTTCCTCTCCTGTAATCATGGAAAATTTGAGAAAATAATTTGGGCCCATGTTTTCATCAAATCCGCCATGAGAGAGGATTATGTCTCTAACTCCTGCCATATTAGCTCCTATGGGCTGGAGGACTTCAGGCATGGCGCACAACTCGTTGCCGATATTTAATAGCCCCAATAACATCTCTTTTTGTTCAGGGAACCAGACAGGTCTCTCACGAGGCCAAATAGGCTCAATACCGCCACCGACAAGTGCTGGAAGTGGTTTAACACTCGTAAATACATATAGCATAGCATCTAACCAGCCCTTTTCAGCTAACGCATCATCATCAATGAATGCGATGATAGGGGCCCTGGACCTCTCGACGGCAAAATTCCTGGCACGGCTGGCCCCTGCCTTTTCCAACAAGTAATACCTTATCTGATCATTATCCGGATATCTTTGGTGCAGAATGTGTTTGACATTACTGTCTGCGTCCTGATCGACAATGATGATTTCATAATTCACACTCTTGTTGCCTTCCAAAATACTTTCAACGCAGTCAAGCAGCATTTCAGGCCGACCACAGGTTGCAATAACAACAGAGACATCGGGAAGTCTGTTCGAATCGGATTTACTGGGCTTGTCTGTTTCTATTGTAGTAGCGGTAATCAATACATTTTCTCCTATAAAAACTTATAATCTTCTCTAAAAACCTATCAAGGATCCTGGAAAGTTTAGAACCCATTCCCTTCCTCAAGCAATACCATAGCACATAGGGATGCAGTATTAATACTGGTCTTTTGTGAATTGCTTGGTTGAAAAGGGAGTTGGCCTGACCTCGCCTGTGTTTTTTTCGAAGATAATCTGCCAGCAGGAGGCACGCAATATTAAAGCCCCAATCCGCCTTACACTCTATTCTACGACGTTCCTTCACAGACAAACCGTCCCAGCGAGAAAAAATCGCTTCCCCTCTTTTTAGCGTCTCAGTCAGATTAAACTCACATTCTATAGCCAAATTATAATAATAGCAGGAAAAAAAAGTTGATAATGAGTGAATACCACTATATCGCCTGTAAATTTCAAGATAATCAGGCCAAAAGACAGTGGGACTGGAAAAAGATTTTGTACCTTTGACCATGCGAAACTTCCCAAGTTTTCGAGGTATATGAGCCAATCTCAAACCATTTTCCCCAGCGCGTATCCAGTATTCAATATCCATCGCATAATGAAATGAATCATCCAACAGTCCAATCTTATCAAACACGCCCCTTCTCCAGAACGTAGCCTGTTGCATAATGTAATTAGTAAAATCGTTCCACAGAAAGTGATAAGATTTAAGCAGTTTTAGATTGTAAGGTCTTGAGAGCCATTCCCATTGAAGTGCCCCTCTTTCATCAATTACATCCCCATCGCCAAATACGAAATCATCATCCGGGTGGTGTGAAAAATGATTCAAGACGACAGAAAAGCTCCCAGGGGAATACATGTCATCCGAATTTATCCATGATACCACTTCACCTCGTGCTTTTCTGAAACCCTTATTAATTGCGTCTGTCTGTCCGGCATCCCTCTCTGACATCCATGTCAGGTCAATTCCCAGACATTTTTTCTCCCAGTTTCCTTCGTTAACAAGATCAGCATATTTTTTTATAATATCAACAGAACTATCCGTTGAGCCGCCATCAATAATTATATAGTCAATATAGAAGTCCCCTTTCTGGGTTATTACACTCCTTATGGTTTCTTCAAGATATTCTCCCTGATTAAAAGAGGGAGTAATAATACTTATAGTTTTTTGTGATTTTTTTGTAACATACATATAGACTTCAGCAATCAGTTCTTTTCATATAATTTTTTAGATTTTATTTTACTTTAGCTATTCAATCTGTTTATTACAGACTTTCGTTCCCGAATTAGTAAGATAGTTCCCTATATGGATATGAAGCTACTCGCACGTCAGTCTCCCGAAAATCGTAAATACGGAGGTACCAAAAAAATCATCCGGATTCTCAACAGTCTTTGTAAGGGATTCAACATCATCAAGCGCGTGCATCACCTGGAGTCTTATCTCCTCACTTGGGTATGAAG
>LGVF01012302.1_pt2 | contig 10237 bp, 11 predicted proteins | sample 469901 | NCBI WGS metagenome assembly LGVF01 (sample SAMN03893561, study PRJNA290197) | marine sediment metagenome | material: sediment; isolation source: combined push core samples #3730, #5133, and #5579 collected at Hydrate Ridge | place: Pacific Ocean: Hydrate Ridge | reverse complement strand
GTTTATTATGTACTTAAATATAATATTTTAAGATGGATTATTGTTTAAGGAGTTTGATTGATATGCCAATGAAAATTGATTTAGGGGATAAAGTTTATACAAAAAAGCCGCATCCTTGTGGAAATCATGAGTTTATAATTATGAGAACTGGAATGGATTTTAGAATGAAATGTACTAAATGTGGTAAAGAAGTTTGGATTACAAGAGTAAAATTGGAGAAAAGAATAAAAAGAATCGAAAGAAATGAGAAAGAATAATATTTACAAAAATATTTTAATCGTTACAAAATTAGTGGTATAATAGCCGTGATAGGTACAAAATAAATGGAGGTGCACTTTTTTATGAGCATTAAATATGCAGATAGAATGGACAATCTAAAAGCATCAGAGATTCGTGAATTGTTAAAATTAACTGAGAGACCTGAAGTTATATCTTTTGCAGGTGGGTTACCAGCTCCTGAACTATTTCCAATTGAAGAAATGAAAAAAGTTTCAGTAAAAGTTCTGGAAGACATGGGAAAAGAAGCATTACAATATAGTGCTACTGAAGGGTACAAACCGTTAAGAGAAAAAATTGTTAAACGCATGAAAAAAGTTGAGATAGAAACTACAGCTGATGAGATATTGATTACTAGTGGATCACAACAAGGACTTGATTTTTGCGGAAAAGTATTTTTAAATCCAGATGATGTGGTGATTGTTGAAAGTCCAAGTTATCTTGGTGCGATTAATGCATTTAAAGCATATCAGTGTAAATTTGTAGAAGTTCCTACAGATGATCATGGAATGATTATGTCTGAACTTGATCGAATTTTAGCGGCAACTGAGAATGTTAAATTTATTTATGTAATTCCTGATTTTCAAAATCCTACTGGAAGAACGTGGCCGGTTGATAGAAGAAAGGAATTCATTAAAATTGCAAATAAATACGATATACCAGTCGTTGAAGATAATCCATATGGAGAATTGAGATTTGAAGGTGAAATTCCACCATCTCTTAAATCGTTTGATGAAGATGGTAGAGTTATTTTCCTTGGAACGTTTTCGAAGACTTTTACACCCGGGCTTAGAATGGGTTGGGTAAATGCAAGAGAAGATATATTAGAGAAGTTTATTTTAGTTAAACAAAGTGCGGATCTTCAGACTAATTCTATGACTCAAAGAGAACTGTCGGTGTATATGGATATGTATGATTTTGATGCACATATTGAAAAAATAAAAGATGCTTATAGAAAAAGACGTGATATTATGATGAAGACAATGGAAGAAACTTTTCCAGAGAATGTTCATTGGACATATCCAGAAGGCGGATTGTTTACTTGGGTTGTATTTCCAGAGCATATAAATTCAAGAGAGTTAATGGCTGAAGCGATTAAGAAAAATGTTGCTTGTGTACCAGGAGGTTCGTTTTTCCCAAATGGTGGTCATGAAAATGCTATACGTGTAAATTATTCTAATATGCCGGAAGATAAAATCGTTGAGGGTATTAAACGTTTGGCTGAAGTTATTAAAGAAGCATTATAAAATGAAAAGCTGGAATTTTCCAGCTTTTTTCTTGTCAAAGTATGAAAAGAGTGATATAATTCATAATTGCAGTTGAAGTATATTACTCTCTGCTCGTAAAGGGCCAAAGAGACCATGGGGAGGTGTAAATTATGAGAAATTACGAAACAATGTTTATTCTTAAACCAAATGTTGAAGAAGAACAAAGAAATGCCATTATTGAGAAATTCAAAAACATTATCAATGAAGGTGGAGAAATAGTTTCTGTTGATGAGTGGGGTATTAAGAAACTTGCCTACGAAATCCAAAAGTTAAAAGAAGGATATTACGTGCTTATTAACTTTAATTCTGGTTCAGATGTTCTTAATGAATTAGAAAGAAACTATAGAATTTCTGATGATGTTATTCGTTTTATTGTTATTAATCTAGACGAAAAGTAGAGGTGAATTCATGAACAGTGTATTTTTAATTGGTCGTTTAACTAAAGACCCTGAACTTAGATTTGTTGCAGGTAGCGGAAAAGCTGTTGCCAATTTTAGCATTGCAGTAAACAGAGAATTTTCCAAAGAAAAAAAGGCTGACTTTTTTCGTGTTGTAGTATGGGGAAAACAAGCTGAAAGTGTAGCAAATTATTTGAAGAAGGGTAGACTGGTTGCTGTGAGAGGATCGCTTCAAACTAGTACTTACGAAGATAAAAATAATGTAACTCGATACGTTACAGATATTGTTGCTGATAGAGTAGAGTTCCTTGAATGGGGAGATAAATCTGATTCTACGCAACAAAACGCTTCAGATGATGAATTTGATTTTTCTGATTTTCAAACAGTTGAAGATGAAGACGTTCCATTCTAGAAAGAGGAGGGAAAGATAATGGCTTTCAAAAGAAGAAAAAGAAAAAAAGTTTGTAGATTCTGTGAAGACAAATCTCAAACTATTGATTATAAAGATATTAAAAAACTTCAAAGATTTATGACAGAGCGTGGTAAGATTTTACCAAGAAGAGTTAGTGGAACATGTGCTAAACATCAAAGAGCGCTAACTGTAGCAATAAAAAGAGCAAGAATTATGGCTCTATTACCATTTGTTAAAGAATAGATATTTTAAGAGAATCCTTAAGGATTCTCTTTATTCATTTATTAATGTATAATATATTTAAATTATAAATTGAGGAGCGATTAGTTTTGAACTCGAGAAAAGAAACAGTAGCTTTGACGGAATCTGCACTTTTGACAGCGATAACGAGTGTTTTAGCTATTGCTGGGATGTATATACCATTTTTAGGATTTTTAATGTTTATTATTTCAGTACCATTTATAGTTATGATGGTCAGGCACGGTTGGAAATATGTTTTTATTTCATCTATTGTCTCTGCGGTATTGGTGACATTTGTGTCTTTTCCAACTTATGGAATATATGTGGCTGTATTTGGTGGTCTAGTTGGATTAGTTATGGGACATTATATTAAAGAAAAGAAGGACAGTAGTTATACTATATTTTATGGTGCCTTGACAGCTTCGGTTGCATTTATTATTATTTTATCGATAACTACTTTAATAACGGGTATTTCACTATCAGATACAGTAGAAAAAATATTTACTGAAACTCTTTCTCTAACAGAGAATATAGGATTAAGTGATATGTTGAAAAATTCGGAAGTACAATTAGCAGACTTGCTAGAAATCTTTAAGATGATAATTCCTAGCTCACTAATTATTTCTGCAGCAATTTATTCTTTGATTAATTACTTAATAGCTACAATAATTATGAAACGTACTGGTATGGATGTTTCAAGTGTAAAGAAATTTTCGGAATTTACTTTACCTAATAATATTATGGTTGGCACAACTATTATTCTAGTATTGTCATATTTTGCTGGCAAATTGAATGTTGTAGACCCTCAAATTCTATTTATGAATGTTCTTAACCTTTTTATCTATGTATTTTTAATTCAAGGAATAGCGATTATGTTTTTCTACCTAGAGAAATGGAAGTTCAAGAGATTCGCAAAAATTCTTAGTGTCATTGCAGTCTTTTTATTTCAAGTAACATTGACTTTAGCTGTAGTTGGTTGGATTGATAATGTTTTTGATTTTAGAAAACTACGACAAAGGAAATAGGTGATAATAATGAAAAAAAACAGTAAAATTATGAATGTTCTATTACCGGATAATAAAATTTATCTTTTGATAATTCTTTTTTTTAATTGTGCCATGCTTTATTATAATGTGGTAATTGCAGTGGTTGGTTTTATTGCATTGGTAATCTTAACGGTATATAGTATTTTAAATAACCGTGATAAGATGAAGAAATGGACTAAATACATAGAAAATTTATCTCAAGAACTCGGTAACGCTGCGCAAAGTTCTCTTATTAATCTACCTGTACCTTTATGTCTCGTTAACCTTGAAGGGAAACTGGTTTGGTATAATTCAAAGTTTTCTGATATGTTAAGTGAAAAAAATATCCTCGATAAAGAAATTTCTAAATTGATTCCTCAACTTTCTTTAGAAAATATTATATCGGGAGATGTTGAAAGTTTAGAAATAAAAATAGGCGATAAATATTTTCATTTGAAGAAGAATGTTGTAAATATTGATGATAAACATAAAGATGATAGTGTAATATTTATGTTCTATTGGCTAGAGGTAACAACCTATATAAAATTGAAGACGAAATACAATGAAGAAAGACCTATTTTGGGTATTATTCAAGTAGATAATTATGATGAAGTTATTCATAATACGAAGGAAGAGAAAATTCCTTTTGTACTATCAGAAATTGAAAGTAAGATTAATTTATGGGCATCGCGCCTCAATGGTATGATTAAGAAATATCAAAAAGATAAGTATATGGTAATATTTGAAAATAAATTTTTAAATAATATTGAATCAAAAAGATTTACTATTCTAGATGAAATTCGCGAAATAGATATGGGGAATAAGATATCAGCAACTTTGAGTATAGGAATAGGAGTAAGTGGTAAGAATTTCGGTCAATTGGAAGAATATTCTTTTTCAGCTCTCGAACTTGCTTTAGCAAGAGGAGGAGATCAGGCTGTTGTTAGAAAGAATAGCAACTTTGATTTCTATGGTGGAAAGACAAAAGCTGTTGAAAAGAGGAATCGTGTTAAAGCGAGAGTAATTGCTCATGCACTACGACCTTTATTGGATGAAAGTAATGAAATATTTATTATGGGGCATAAATATCCTGATATGGATGCTTTTGGAGCTGCAATTGGTATGTATAGAGCGGCGATAAATAGAGGAAAAGAAGCTTATATCATTATGAACGAGGTAAATGAATCCATTGTAAGTGTTTATAATTTATTTAAAGATGATGAAATTTATAAGTTTATAAGCTCAGAAGATGCTATAAATAGAGTTGACGTCGGGGATATGCTAATAGTTGTAGATACTCATAGACCGAGTTTTACTGAATGTCCTGAACTTATTGATAAAATGACACGCATTGTTTTGTTTGATCATCATAGACGCGGAACTGAATTTATTGAAAACACATCATTAAATTATTTAGAACCGTATGCTTCATCTACTTGCGAGTTGGTTACCGAGGTGCTTCAGTATATGGAAGATAAAGTAGTGATTAAAGATATTGAAGCAGAAGCTTTGCTTGCGGGGATCATACTGGATACAAAGAGTTTTAGTTTAAAGACAGGTGTTAGAACTTTTGAAGCGGCTTCGTTTTTAAGAAGATATGGTGCGGATACTGTTAAAGTTAGACAACTTTTCCAAGATGATTTTGAAACAATTCGCATTAAATCTGATATTGTATCAGAAGCCGAAATTATATATGATTCTATTGCTATATCGGTGTATAGAAAAGCAACTGAGAGTATTAAATTAATCGCATCACAAAGTGCGGATGAATTGTTGAAAATCAGAGGAATTGATGTTTCTTTTGTTATTGGAATTCAACCAAATGATGAGGTTATTATCAGTGGACGTTCGTTAGGTGAAAAAAATGTACAAATCATATTGGAAAAATTAGGTGGAGGTGGGCATTTAACAGCAGCAGGCGCCCAATTTACAGACAGTACAATAGATGAAGTTAGAGAAATGTTATTAAAAGAAATTGAGGATTATATATCGAAAGGGTGATTTGATGAAAGTGATTTTATTAAAAGATATAAAAGGGACAGGTAAAAAAGGAGATACCATCAATACAAGTGATGGACATGCGAGAAATTTTTTAATTCCAAGAAAATTCGCAGTAGAAGCGACGGAAGCAAATTTAAGAGAGCTAAGCTTTAAAAAAGCAAATGTTGAAAAATCAAAAAAGAACGAACTAGAAAATGCAAAAGCTTTTGCGAAAGAACTCTCTGAGAAAGAATTAAAAATTGTCACTAAAGCAGGTGAAGGTGGAAAATTATTTGGTTCAATCACTTCAAAAGATTTAGCGGATGAGTTAAGTAGCAAATATAATATCGATATTGATAAGAAAAAGATAGTTTTGAAGAATCCTATTAAAGAAATTGGTACTTTTGATATCGAAGTTAAAGTATATCCAAATGTGAAAGCAAATATAAAAGTTACAATTATTTCAGAATAAGGAGACCTCTTGGTCTCTTTTTTATTTTTTAACAAAATTAAAGATTTTCAGCTAATAATTCGGATATATAAAGAATACTAAGGTGGGATAAGTATGATATATAAGATTCGAGAAAATATTGAGAAAATTATAATCGGTAAACGAGAAGTAATTGATTTTTTATTAGCGGCACTGCTTGCAAAAGGACATGTTTTGATTGAGGATGTACCCGGTGTTGGTAAAACTACATTGGCTAAAGCGTTAGCGAAAACTTTAGATGTGAAGTTTTCTCGTATACAGTTTACACCGGATTTGCTGCCTACTGATGTTGTGGGAGTTTCGGTTTATAATCAAAAAACCAGAGAATTTGAATTTATGCACGGACCGATTAGAGCGAATATTATTTTAGCGGATGAAATTAATAGAGCTTCTCCAAAAACCCAATCAAGTTTACTTGAAGCTATGGCGGAAAGGCAGTATACAGTGGATGGAAATACATATAAGCTTGAAAATCCTTTTATTGTAATCGCTACACAAAATCCAGTAGAATTTGAAGGGACTTTTCCTTTGCCTGAAGCGCAACTCGATAGATTTATGATGAAAATTAGTATGGGATATCCGAGTTTTGATAATGAAATTTCTATTTTGGATAGAGATAATTCAGTAATTTCAATAGATGCAATTGCAACAAGTGAGATTATTAATGATCTCAGCAAAGAAGCTTTAAAAGTAGAAGTGACAATGAATGTTAAAAAATTTATAGTTGAAATTATTCATAAAACAAGAAAATCCAAAGATATTATTTTACCTGCTTCACCGAGAGCTTCTCAAGATTTATATCAGGCGAGTAAAGCCTTGGCTTTTATCAAGGGGAGAGACTTTGTTATTCCAGACGATGTTATTGAATTGGCTCCATATATTATTTCGCATAGAATTATTATAAATTCAGAAACTAAATTTAGAGGTTTGAATGAATTTAAAATAGTTTATGATTTAGTTAGGACTATAAAGGTTGATATTGATGAAAAAATTCAAGAAAAGTAGTTTGATTTTAATATTAGTTATTTTATTGACTTTAAACGCAATTATATCAGGGGGAGAGTTTCAATATTTCCTTCTGTTTACATTGCTTGTTTCTTTGCTTTCAAATTATATATTTGTTTTGCTTAATAAAAAGAATTTATCACACTTATTTTTTTCTAGTGTTAACAAAGGGATTGTAGGAGAAAATATAATTATTGAATATAAATTAAGTAATAATGGAATAATACCGATTATGAATGCGGAAGTAACTACTTATATCTCCAAAAGACTGGGTGAGACAAAATACTTAGCAAAGAGAATCTTTTTAAAGCCATATCAATTTATAAATCTTCAACATGAGATTGTACTTAAGCATAGAGGTTATTATTGCTTAGGTAAAGTACAAATAGATTTAAAAGATCCACTCAATTTGTTTAGTAAGAGAATTGTATTCGATAGAGAAATTGATCTTACGATTTATCCAAGAGTGCATCACATTGAAAAATTCATAACACCATATAGAGAAATGTATGGAAACAACAATGTTAATATAAGAGTTTTTGAAGACTTCACAAATATGAGAAGTCCAAGACTTTATGTGCCTGGAGACAGCTTTAAGAAAATACATTGGAAATTGACTGCGAAAAACGAAAAATTACTTGTAAAGGATTATGATTTATCAGCATCAGGAAAGGTGGCAATATATTTAGATAGTTTTACTGATAATTATTCTAAAAATTATTTATTTGATCAAGATGAAAAAATTGTCGAAATAGCTGGAAGTTTGATAGAGTTCTATTTGAAGAACAATTTTGAAAGCACATTGACATATTTGGATAAAGATAGTAAAAAAATGGTGAGCGGTAAGGAAATTACACAGTTTGATAATTTTCTTAAACATCTTATAGGGTTTACTCCAAATGGTAAGATTGATATGACTAATTTTCTCAGAAACGATATCAGTAAACTTGGTTATGGTTCGACGATAATTATAATACTTCCCAAAATACAAAGAAGTATTATTCAATTATGTAGTAAGTTGATAAGAAAGGAGTATATAGTTTTTATTATCGTTCTTGAAAGCGATGAGTATTTTAACGAGTATCTTAGAAGTAGTAAGATTAACTATAAAATCATTGGACTCGATGATGATATACCGATGAAATTGGAGGGGAGAATATGAATGATAAATACTTCAATTTTTTTGGATTGATTATGAATTACTCTATATTATTAGTTATGAGTGGTTCTTTGTTGTTTAAGTATAGTAATATTTTTGTGCTATACACATCACTTTTTACTTACTTAATGATGTTGGTAGTTCTTAAGTATAAAAAAACTGCAATGTCCTTGTTTGGTATAGGGATAGGCAGTTATATTATTTGTTTGATAGGTCATTTGGACTATAAAATGTATGAGGGCGATTTTTCCAAATATATAGATAGACTATATTTTTATCTTAGGGGAGACGTTGTAACTAGTTATTTTGAGGACACTTATTTATTCTATACAAATCAATTGCATGAAATACCTAATCTGTTGGATAAACAAGTTTTTATAATGGTGTCAATAATAATCACATTTATTGTCTTGACTTTGATTGAAAAAAGGAGAATTAAAACTCTTATTATTATTCCACCGCTGTTCTTTATGATTCAGTGGATAAGATATGTTGATATCTCTTTTATAGCTATGAAGTCGTATACTGTAGGTTTTATCGGTATGATTATTTATAGTATTTCTAAAGATAAAAATGGAAAATTCAAAGCTCGAAGATATTTTGTGTATAGTTTAACCATTTCGTTAATAATTTTAATAATTACAAATATTACATTCGCGTTTTTTCCGCTTGAAAAAATAAACGAAAAAATTTCATCATTTATGCCTGTTTTTACTTCTCTAAGAACTGGTTACACAAGTCGTGCAGATCAGTATATATTTGAGTTCAAGGGCACGATGTATCAACCGGAAGGAGCTAAATTAGGAGGGAAAATAACTGATAGAAATTACGATATGTTGATGCTTGTTGATAGCGATGTGGGAGGCCAATATCTTCGGGGTGCTGTAAAAGATTATTACACTGGAGAAAGCTGGAAAAGCACGAATGTAAAATATAGAAATAGAATTATATGGAATAAATATGAAAGCAACAAAAATACAATGCGCGTATATTATAAAAATATTCAAACAGCAACATTATTTACACCTCTTTATACTAAATCGATAGATTTGAACAGAAATAAAGTATTTATGAATGAAGATGAAGTTTTCTATTATGATAGAGATTCATTTGAAAAAAGAATGGATTATTTTGATTTAGAGTATTATAATAAACCGGTAAATATAAGTGAAATTTCAAATTTGAATACGTATCTTCAACTTCCAAAAGATATATCAGAAAGACTAGAAGAACTTGCTTTTTCTTTGACTAAAGATTATTTTAATGATGAAGAAAAAATTCATAGTATAAAAAATTTTTTGATAGAGAATTATCCATATACTCTTTTTGTGGATTATGTGCCAGACAATCTAGAATTTGTCGATTATTTTATTTTTGAAGGAAAAGAAGGGTATTGCACTTATTTTGCGACCGCTATGGCTATTATGGCGAGAATTAATAATATTCCTTCGAGGTATGTTGAAGGATTTATAACTTCTATTGAAAAAAATAATCAAGGTTTTTATGAAGCAACTGCAGACCGAGCACATGCTTGGGTTGAAGTTTATTATAATGGACATTGGCATACTATTGAAAGTACGCCGCATTATTATAACGAAGGAGGATATATTGATATGTCTTCTGAGTTGATAATAGATGCTGACTTAAAGCAAATTAATAGACTCAAAGATGAAGAAATGTTAGAACCTCTTGTAATTAATGAGTTGGATAATGATGTGAATTCTATATTTTCTGTTATAATTGTTATATTGCTGGTTTGTTTTTCTGCTGGAATTCTTTATAATATCATTGTATATAAAAAAATATTTAATAAGATGACTATTAAAGATAAATTAAGATTTATTATATATATATCTGAGCATTTAGAAAACAAAGACGAACGGTATATAGTTCCTGAAAAGGTTATAATAAATTTTTTAAATAATAAATTCGGTTATACGGTGAGTCAAAATATGAAAATGCTATTGCAAAGATTATTTTATTC
>LGVF01324394.1_pt1 | contig 10239 bp, 1 predicted proteins | sample 469901 | NCBI WGS metagenome assembly LGVF01 (sample SAMN03893561, study PRJNA290197) | marine sediment metagenome | material: sediment; isolation source: combined push core samples #3730, #5133, and #5579 collected at Hydrate Ridge | place: Pacific Ocean: Hydrate Ridge | reverse complement strand
ATGAGAGGAATTCTTTCATTCCCTGCATGACCCTGCCACTGATCTTCTCGGTATACTCACCGCCTGTCGGGTTGCTGCCCCCCCCGGTTCCGCGGGGTCCGGTCTGGTTCCCGAAACCGCCCTCTTCGATTGTTACATACCTTGTTATGGCGTTGTTATCGGTCTCGATCTCTGTCCAGTCTTCACCTGACAGCACATCAGCAGCAGCCGTGAGATTGTACACGTGCACAAGAAGCATCGGAGTCCAGTTGTAGAGGTGAATCGTCATGTTCTCGCCAGCAGGGAGATCGAGGTGTGGGATGCGGATCATCTGCTTTCCGTCGATGTGGAATGTCACATTGAAGTCGTGGGCATCACTTTTTCCATCGTTTCTGATGGTGACGTTGATCGGGTGATGTGCACCGACTACTGTGCTCTTCGGAGCGTTGAGGTCGATTACGTTGAGGTCGGGGGGGTAACGGAGAAATAAGAAAGCGTTGGATGGTGTTATGTAATTTCCTTTGCTCTGGATTGCGGCAAGATTGTTTCCACGTTTTAACTCGTCGGTCACGCTTTCCCATTTATTATCAGTCATAGCTATGGTTTTCGCACCATTAGGCATTTGATATATCCAATGGCTTCCCCCTTTAAGAGTACCTATCTTGTGTCCATTGAACTTCAGGACGTCTCCTTCTCCTTTCGCCTCTTTGAATAACTTTTCTTTTTTATCGCTAACCAAGCTTAAAATCGTCATAACTGTCGCATTCACACCATCTAGATCTTCCTGTTTAACATCATCGAACTTAGCTGATACGACACAATCCTCAAAGGAAAGACCGGTTGGATAATCCCAATTCTTAGCCATCATCACATCGATACCCTCATTAACCCAATACTTTGTCAATATCGCATCCTCATCCTCCCACACAACAAAAAGACCTATAGCAGATATACCGCAATAATAATACACACCATATTTGGGAGATATCCTCTTTGCAACAGCCACATTCTCATTTCCGATGTCGATGTAGCGGGTTACATCATAACAGTATAATCCATAAGTAACATTCCAACCACTGCCAACAGAAATATCGGTATATCTTCTATCTGTTTGTACCTTATGTCCATTAAATTCCATATCTGCTTCTATGGGAAGTGCGACTGTCCGGGTTGGATTCGAACCTGTGTCCACGTACAGATAAAGTCGCGCAAACTTTACTTTTGCCGGAATAACATCATCGAAGTTGACGGTAAGCGTGCTACCCAGATCACTAACGCTGCTCAGTCGCTTACTATCCCCGATCGTGAATATCATGTTACCATGAACCACATCATGCCCATAATTTACCAGCGATCCGCCGCCTGAGTACCCGCTGAAAGGATAGACATACACGTCCATCGATGTAACATTATTATTTTCCTTCAGTTCGTTTACAGTTCCGCCAGAATCAGTTATGGTGGATACGGTGTAGTTGCCGGGATCAGATGGTGTCCACACAAACTCTACTTTATCGCTTTGCCTCGCAGATAGCGAAATAGGCGTGGTCTGATTAAAAGTGGCAGTACCATTGGCACCCCTCACCTCCAGTGTGACATTGAACTCACCAGTTGGAGCAGTTCCATAGTTCGTAATCGTGACCTCAATGCTTGATTCTACATCTACTACCAGTTTATCTTCAGTTGGTTGGGCGAAATATATCCACACCGGCGCAATATCTGCATAGATGGATATTGTTTTGTTGTTATTATCCTCGTTGCTCTCGACGATGCCGTCCGCAGGATCGACATCAATCGTCAGATTATATGGCTCCTCATACCCGGTCCATGGAATCTCCCACCTCTTAGTTCCACCCGCCTGAATAGTGTCTAGAGACTTATCCTTTGCATATGCGTATCTATCGATCTTAAAGCTCACACCCCTATCATAATACATCCGCAGATAATCTCCTGTCACCCAATCGCTCCACATATCATCGTAGTCCCCACTCGTATATTCCTGCAGAATTTCACAGGTTGAACATTTCTTTATCTGTAACATGCCGTTTCTGACTTCCAGTTCCTGGAAATGAATTCTGATTGCGTCGATGTCGTCCTCGTCCTCGTCGGCGCATAAATGAAGGTGCCGACCAGTATCGCGTTTAGAAAACTCCTTATCGCGACTGAATCGCACCTCCACATCCTCTGCTACATAGGTTCCATCGTTTTTGATCTTAGCCGTGGCTTTACCATCCCTGGTAAAATGTAGATTCTCACTCACTGTCATGTCCGGGCAGCTTGCAATTAATGCTCTGCTGATCCTGTTGTTGGATTCGTCAGTCTCGAATACGATGTGGTCCGGATCAACAACCACTGTAACCGTATAACCGATTGAACGATGCCCTATACGCACGTTTGGAAGTGTGCCGTTGATGCCGGCTGTTTCGCCAGGGCGCAGGGTCAGGGTAGTTTTGTTGAGTGTGACCTTGTGAGCTACCGTATCTATGCTAAAGCCCCATATCCATTCCGCACCCATAATACCGAACAGTTCCGTATTGATCCCCATGAGATCACCTTTTACCCATGCCCACACATCCCCTCCCTTATAGCCCTGATAATTTTCTGACATATCTCCATCTCTATCACATACACGTAGATATGCCGGCCACATTCCAACCTTGGTCGATATTTTGGTGAAATGAACGCCGGTCCAGTTTGCTTCCGGGTATGTGATGAGATTCTTATTAAACTCCACAGGGTCCGCACCATAGTGTGGAGACTCGCAGGGACGGTGTTCGTATTTCGTGGCAGACAGGTCGACCGTGAAGGTTGCGGTTTTGTTGCCATTGTTTGTAATGGTCGCGGTCACATTTACTGCATCTCCCGGATGCGGCTTATCCGGGCTAAACGTTATATCAACAGCAGCAGGGTCACGACATGCCTTCACATCTATTGTTGTATTTGTCATGTTGTTGGATTCGTTAAGCTCTCCGATCTCATCATCCGGATCAGTGATCACGTAGATGGTGTGAGCACCTGCACTAAGAGTGAACAAAGGAGATAAGTTTACAGTCTTGTCCGCGGTGAGATTGACCGTGGTCCGATTTATTTTCTTGTATTGGTATTTGTCAATATCACAAACAATATGTTTATATCTATGTTTATTATACGTAGTCGTTTTCCTTACCCGGTACACATACACCGTATCGCCACCCACCCACTGAGAGACCGGTGTATAACTGTTGATTGTGCACAGCAACGTTCCGTTCGTATCCCTGATCTCAAGAAAATCAAGCTCTGAAACATTCAGCTTATCGAAGTGCAGCCGCATCTCATCTGCTCCGGGATAACCGATGACATACGCATACCCATAGGAGGTCCGTTCATAACGAGGTGATGCATCAACCCATTCGTGTTCATCGATGATAGCAACATCAACGATACCTTTCCTGTATTCGCGGTACGGGTCGCTCTCATTGGTGCTCATTCTGATTCTGGCATCAACAGTCACAGTATCACCACCCCACACAGTGTCATTGACACCGATCTCGGATTCATTGTAAATCAGTCGCATCTCCGGAATGAAATCTCTGGAGGGCAGCACACACATCGTGATATTTACATAATTGTTGTTATCAGGGTCCCCCCTCACATTATTTTCCGGATCAACACACACTATGACTGGATGATTGCCAGTCCCGGCACGCTGTATCCTGGAAACACCCATAGATTCACCAACAGCAAGAGACTGACCTTCGATTTTTGTTATATTACCTGCATGAAAATCAACTATGAAACGCAGATCTTGAGTCCTGGAATATCTAACGTTTGCTACATCCCCCATCACTGGAATCCAGCAGGACTCGTTGGGACGGGCAACCTCCGTACCATCCCCGTCATAGATCACAAGCCTGCCATTAATATTACAGTCGAGATTGGTTACATTAATGTATATACATTCTGCACCTTCGTAACTCTTATGTATCCACTTCACGCCACGACCACCACTCTGTAGTTTACTGAACCCACCCAGATATTCATACTCATAGAAAAGATGTATGTTGAAATTATCAGCCTGCATAATCCCCGGATTCTCAATCATAGCGCTGATAAGGACGGTATCAGTGTCATATACCGCATTGCCAGTAACATTGGTATCTGCACCGTCCTGAGGCATAACCTCTAATGTAACGCCGGTGACCGATAGATCGGGTCCGAGCACCACCACGCTTTTTGATAGTGTATTGTTCAATTCGCTGGTCTCAAACACATTATTTTCCGGATCCACACTCACCTCAAGCATATAATCTCCTATTGCTGTTGTGTTCCACGTTGCAAAGACTCTTGCTGAAGTGTTCGAGTTCAGATTCGGACTGGTCACATTGGCGAGTTCCACGCGTTCATGGACATCATCGCACACAAAACTCACATTGAAACCGCTGGCAGGTAGTATCCCGATGTTGGTGACCGTAGCACTGATATTCACAACCGTTCCAATCGATAGGGTATCATTGATTTCAGTGCCGTTTACGGTCAACTGCATATCAGAGACGATGAGGTCCGCACCCTTCACCGTTAACAACTCGGATTTACTATTATTCTCATAAGGTTCAGGGATAACATTCTCAGAGTCGACTATCGCAACTATAGATCGTTCTCCTGCCGTGGACGCGTTCCAGTTTACGGTGATGTTTGTGACACCACCGACAGGCAGGAAAACAGCATTTTCTATACTGATTATGTCGTCTGGTGTCAGGTAGTCGTATTTATGGATATATAACCTGGAGTTGCCACTCCCTGTTCCTTTCTCTAACTCTGCAGTAATATTATCTCCAACCACCCAATCAGTCCATCCTATGAAATTATCAGTATATACTGATATCAACCTACCATTGTTATCATACAGGCGAAAAAAACCTTCATTGAATGTTTCATAATCCAGATATAGTCGCATCGCAGTCGCATTACCTCTACCAACCGACACACTCCTCCGGGTACCTGCAATTTCATTCCAACCTACANNTGTTTGTCGAGGAGAGGTGAATTCCTCAAACACTCTTCTGCAGTCATAGACAGCCAAACTGGTATTAGCAGGCATACCTCCAACATTTGCAACCGTAACGGTTATATCTGCAGCATCCCCCCCTTCCAAGTCAGAAGGATCGATAACCATGCTTTTAACGATGAAATCAGGAGATTCTATATACACAGACCGGGATGTGCAGTTATTGGATTCATTGAGTTCCAGTGTCCGGTTGTCCGGGTCAGCCATAACTATGATATAGCAGTTTCCTGCCACGCTTGCATTCCACTCAACGTTCACATAGCTCTCAACATCAACCCAGAGACTGGTAGAATACACAGAACAACTTTTACCCCACTTAGCAACCAGGATGGAAATATTGGTGCTGCCCGCTCTCCCATAATTCTTGATGAGTGCCCCGATTGTGGTCTGGTTTGTCCCCTCATCCTGAACAAACGTTATATTCGCAACCGAAAAATCACGGGACGGATCAACCCGAACGATTTTGGTGGCAATGTTGTTACTTTTATTTGCATCGAAGTTTTCACACGGATCGATCTCAACAGATATGGTGTGGTTCAGCGTGACCGCCCCCTCGCACTCATTCCAGGTGCTCGCCTCCCACGACGCATTGATCTCGACAGTGCCATTGCCCATATCACTGCCAGACAGGTTCCACACACAGAAGACATTCGAATCATTAGAGAAATTTACCCTAAACTCACCTGCATTTAAATTCCCAATATTTCCTATGGTTGCGGTAACATTCAGCAGATCACCATCACTCACAACAGGATTCACCGAAATATTAGCCACCCAGAGATCCTGTGTGGTGACTGGTGTGGACGTGGAGTTGTCAGCGCTACTCACCCGTGCCCAGAGCATGTGTTCACCAAGTGGGGGGCGCCAGGGTAACTTGAACTCTTTGGAGCCATGGGCGGGTATTTCTATGCGCGTGGTGTTGAGCAATGCGATATAGTTAAGCGTAACTGTGGTGCGTTGATATGCGCAATCTATGCGAACAGCGTCACCAGAACCCCACCGCGTCAATTCATCCCAATTGTTAGGGTCGGCCCTGATTTTTTTAAGAAGTAGATTATTATCCCCATCATAAACTGCACATACTATATCATCGTTAGGTATGGGGCTGTGCACTCCGGAGAGATTGACGCTTATGTTGGAAGCGCCCGGATATGATATATCGAGTGTTTCACTACCTAGTGATGGTGCTTCAATTTCATAGTAGGACTCGTTTACGTCGTAGAACCAGAGGGTCGTATTTGCGGTTTTGTCTCCGTTGTTTGTGACCCTGATATTCACATCCACAATCTCATTATAGATTGCATTTGCAGGCGGTTCAATAAAGACTGTCAGGTTATCAGGCGTATTTATTTTCAGGGTTTTTTCGGGATAGCTATCACCAGCTTCCACTCTGATATCATATTCTGATTTCACATAATCCGGTTTTGGGAATGTTGCTCTAACATCTTTCAAAACTGCGGTTACGTCCGCTGTGGTGTGTCCGCTGATCGTCACGGACTCATTGTAGAATTGACGATCATTCGCATAGAAACAGACGTCAACGGTTCTGTCGTATGGTGCCTCGTTCTCAACAGTGGCGGTGACAGTTACATCCTCACCCTCATCCGGTTCTTTCGGATCAAAGGAGATACTGGTAACATTCCACGGACTTATAATCCACGTATTATTATTTATCTTTATGTTGTTTGCAAGATTGTTCTCAGGGTTCTCGCAGGTATCGATCGTTACATTGAGAATGTGGTTGCCACTGGTTGCATTTGAAAAATCCCATTTCACACCTATCTTGTGTGCGCCTCCTGATTCAAGTCCACTCACATTCTCCTTGTGAAACAGTGTGTCATTATCATAGAACTCAACAATGAATTCGTCTGCCCCTATGGCGCCGTGATTCATTATGGTGGCATTTATCTCAAGCACGTCCCCGACATACACCTGGTCTTTCCATGGGAGTCCAATCGCGGTTACATTAAGATCTGTGCCATTTACAAATAGTTCTGTGCTCATGGTGTTATTTGTCTCATTAACTTCAGGTATCCCATTATACGGATCAACCTTCGCCAGCGCTGTGCAGGCACCGCCCAGATTTGTTTCACTGGTGTTCCAGTAGATTGACACGTATTCCCTGCCACCCACATCTACTGAGACATTTCTCACAGAAAGATCCTGGTTTCCAGGCGTATTCGTACTGTTAACCATGAAGATAACGTTCGTACTTCCCGCGCCATCTCCCAGATTTTCGATTGTAGCGTTTAACTCAACTGTTTCACCAAATACCGGCAAGTCCGGATTCGCAGTAATATTCGTAATAGTGAAGTCGCAGGTCCTTACATATACCGGAACAACTATTTCGTTGTTCGATTCATTAAGTTCATGTATTTCATCATCCGGATCGATTATAGCGGTCATCTGCAGGTCGCCTATTGAATAACGGTTATCGATATACCATCCTACCGTGATATATTGTGTGCTATTACCGGTCCCGAATAGTAGTTCGGTTCCATTGATATTATGGCTTGGATAGTAACCATATGCATTCCTGTAGAATTTAACGCTCACAGGACAATCACGATTGGCAAGATTCACAGCTTCAACTGTGGCATTTACCATAACAGTCCAGCCCCACTCGAGTCCGAGTGGACTGCACGGCACGTCATCGAAAGCGAAGGTGACATTCGTGACAGCAAAATCCCTCGAAGCGTTCACGAACATGCCTAAGCTTCTCTGATTATTCGTCTCATCAAGCTCCCATATCGTGTTATCAGGATCGATCATCACCGTGAGGTTATGCTCGCCATAACTCGCATCCCAGTATGTAGAAACCACACAGGAATCGCCAGCATTCGGGTTTATTATTTCGGTGTGAAAAACCTTATTATTGTCATAGAATGCAACCGTCACGTTTTCCACGGAATCCCTTCCCACATTTTCAATGGTTGCACCCACATGTATAATATCGCCGTCGAGTGGTGTTTTATTGAGAGATATCTTACCTGTGATCGCAAGATCAATATTCATGAATTCAACCGGTAGATCGATACTCCGGTTGTTGTTGGTTTCGTCTGTTTCATCGATCATTCTACCATAATCCGCCATAACAACAATGGTGTAGTCGCCCTCATGATCCGGCGTCCAGTTGAAGCTAACAGACCTGTTGTTGCCCGGACCCATCGACGGCACATTCACGGTGTCAATCAATGTTTCATCTGCGAAAAAAGCCGCCTCAAACCCATCGGTGCACGCGGTGCCACTGTTTGCCATAACTGCCGTAACCGTGCTGTTGACATTAGCATAAAAATCGCGAGGAGGTGAAACCATGGACACCGTCAGATCAACCGATCCTTCGTTCAAATCGACCATCAGAGCGCCATCCGAAACCTCCATCTTAGTTATGTTATACCTTATGCTATTGATCAACACACCATCCTTGCTCGCATCGATCTGCAACACATCGCTTGTGTTTACGTTTGCAGCATCGAGCATGAGTTGATAGTAGTAGTGAGCAGGACGCGTTTCAGCCGTCCACTGCATGCCTGTGTCGAGATTGGTTATGTTCACCACAGCACCTGTGCATCCGCTGCGGTTTTCATGAAAGACCCATCCATAGACTATGAACAGAACAGGCTCTGTGGTGTTCGAACTGCTGTATCCAAACATCCTGCGTCTGTTTACAGGTGGCGGTAGCGTGGTTACGTTCCAGATCCACTCCTGCATGTCAGTGCCGTTAGCATTGCTCGCTCTCGCAGAGACGTTCCAGACGCCGATTGCCACGTTTATGTGTGTGTACGACGCATCGGTCACGCTCTCGTTCGTCTGAGCCGGTGAGCCATTGATCAGCCACGTGACATCCACAGCCTGATCGATCGTGACGTTGAATCTCCGTGCTGCATTCTTGATATCACGAATCTGAGATTCGGGAGCATATTCTGTGATTCCGGGTGCTATCGACTGGAGTGCCATATCGAAGCCGAATATCCCGCCACTCTCGAGATCGCTCTGAACGACAGTACGGTTTGTGGTGTCAAAGACTGTGCCATCGGTAACGCTCCACCTGAGCACGTCGCCAGCATTCACATCCGCAAGCGTGAGGAGGGTCTGATAGTAATTGGAGTCGGAGACCGTATCCGCATACCATGTTGCACCCGTGCCCGGATTCGTTATATTGACGATCGGACTGTTGCACAAAGCACCGTCCTCGTACAAGACATGCCCGAAGATCAGGAAAGGAGCCGACTGATCCGAGTCCTGATCACCAAGAATCTCGCCGCTCGAGTTGATCGCGCCAGTTCCTGCGGCGCACAATATCAGCAATCCAAGCAACAGATACCGCAGCTTCATAAATACAGCACCATCTTCGAAGAAGATCGTGTTAGCACCTCTTGGTGTTCTCTACTATTTTATTCACGTGTTCTCGATATAAGATAATCATTTTTCCGTACTACATTCATTTAGTGTAGCATTTAGTAACATGATCGTTAAAAGTTATGATATATAAGCCTTGCGAAGATCAGGGGCTGGATGTACCTACCAAACTTCACCATCAAATACTCCACTTTCCGCTCCAGATGACAGTATCCCTGAAAAGTTTTGTAGTTTTCCTTTATCGCCCTCGGATCGATCCGCATCTCCAGTGGGAATGATGAAAACCCACATTCTAATCAGTTCCTTGACACGGGTTATGCCGACACGCGCCAGATTAATCGGAATTGCAGGACGGGTCATATCTGGCAGTTTGGCACGGGTAGTTTTATGATACTGTTTTCCGGTGTGGGTGAGAGCACCGATCTTCGGTACAACCGACAAACCTGTCGATTTTCATCATATCTCGGTCGGCACATACACAATCGTGGCACGGTCTGAAAATCCCGTGATATCTGTACTTTCCGCCCACCACGCCCACCCAACTCCCCTCGCCTGCATGTAATGAAAGTCCCAGACCAGAGAATCCACACTATATTTACCACATTTTCCCGACAATCCCCCAACAAAACCACGAAAACTGCCCGCACACCAGTTAAAAATCGATAGCCACTGCTAATGACACCCGCACAATCATTCACGACTAAATAATCTTCAACCAGTATCTCGAAACGGCACAAACATCAAAAATGCTTCCAGAAGCGTCTTTTCACACTTGCCCAGTACCCCCACGGCTTTCTCATAACCCATCTTCGTCACTATGAATAAAAAAACGCTATCCGTGGACCACACCAATTTTCAAA
>LGVF01165268.1_pt1 | contig 10239 bp, 7 predicted proteins | sample 469901 | NCBI WGS metagenome assembly LGVF01 (sample SAMN03893561, study PRJNA290197) | marine sediment metagenome | material: sediment; isolation source: combined push core samples #3730, #5133, and #5579 collected at Hydrate Ridge | place: Pacific Ocean: Hydrate Ridge | reverse complement strand
TGCTGACACGGCAGCCTTCCCCATGGCATTGCGAAGGGAAGGCGTCATGGCAGGGGATGGGGTCTCCTCGATAATTTTCTGGTGCCTCCGCTGGATGGAACATTCCCTCTCAAACAGGTGAACAACATTGCCGTGTTGGTCAGCCAAAATTTGAAATTCCACGTGGCGTGACGCTTCCAGGCGTTTTTCCAAGTACAAAGAACCTTCTCCAAATGCCTTTTCCGCTTCACTCATGGCAGAGAGACAGGCCTCTTCCATTTCTTCTCGTTTGGAAACGACCCGCATCCCTTTACCGCCACCGCCCGCAACCGCCTTTATCAGGATAGGATATCCCACTCGCTCTGACTCCTGGCACAAAAGCACAGGATCGGTTGTCGCATCCATCATCCCGGGGATCACTGGTACATCGGCTTTTTTCATCATGGTCCGCGCCAGGGTCTTGTTCCCCAGATTCCGTATAACACGGGCTGGAGGGCCTATAAAGATTATACCAGATGCCTCACAGCTTTCCGCAAAATCCGGGTTTTCGGCCAGGAAACCATAGCCTGGATGAATGGCATCGGCTTTACTGTCTTTAGCGGCAGCAATGACCCGGTCAATATTGAGATAGCTTTTTGAGGGTTCGGACTCTCCCAGAAGGACCGCTTCATCTGCTTCCAGGACATGGGCGGCAATCTTATCAGCCTCTGAATAAACTGCAACCGTCTCAATTCCCATTTCCCGGCAGGTCCTCATAATCCTGACGGCTATTTCCCCTCTATTTGCAATCAGTACCTTTGTGAACATAATTCGCTCTTTATTAAAATTGTCACGAGACCTAAGCCTTAATAATTTTAAGCGCAATAAAGGCTCAAGGTTCAGGGCGCAGGGCGCAAGGAAAAAATATTTTTTGCAAAAGCGCCCCTTACACCTAATGCCTGCGCCTTACGCCTCGATCACATCCTAAACGTCCCATACCCATGCACATCATCTCTGATTGGTGCGTTCAAGGCCGCGGAGATGGCCAACCCCAGCACGTCTCTCGTCTTTGCCGGATCAAGGATCCCATCATCCCACAGGTTGGCCGTGGAATAATAGGCATTTCCCTCCCTTTGGGCCGAGACGATGATGGGTTCTTTTATCTGGCGGACCACTTCTTCCGGAAGGGGAGGCTGTCCTGCCCGGGCCAATTGATCGTTTTTCACGGTGATCATGACGTCTGCGGCCTGCTCTCCACCCATGACGCCGATCTGGGCATTGGGCCACATCCAAAGGAAGCGGGGAGAGTAGGCACGGCCACACATGCCGTAATTGCCCGCTCCAAAGGAGGCCCCGATAATGACTGTGAATTTTGGAACCGTGGCCGTGGACACCGCATTGACCATTTTATGCCCATCCTTGGTGATCCCTCCTCGTTCGTATTCTTTTCCGATGATATAGCCGTTGATATTCTGTAGAAATAAAAGAGGAATGCCACGCTTATCGCAAAGCTGGATGAACTGGGTGGCCTTAAGCGAGCTGTCAGAGAAAAGGATGCCGTTGTTTCCTAAGATCCCCACGGGATAGCCATGGATGTAGGCCCAGCCGCAGACTAATGTAGGCCCAAAAAGGGCCTTGAATTCAAGGAATTCGCTCCCGTCAACCATACGCGCAATTACTTCACGAACATCATAAGGGGTGACCAGATTTTTAGGCACAATACCGTAGATTTCCTTAGAATCATAGATAGGTGGTTTAGGTTCCCTTACACCTATATCCGCCTTTTTCGGTGGTGGAAGATTCCTGATGATCTGGCGGATGATCTCTATGCAGTGAGCATCATCCTCGGCAAAATAGTCTGAAACCCCTGATTCCCGGCAGTGGACATTGGCCCCACCCAGTTCATCGGCCGTGACCTCTTCTCCTGTGGCTGCCAGGACAAGGGGTGGGCCGCCCAAAAATATAGCTCCCGTATCTTTCACATGGACAACCTCATCGCTCATGGCCGGAATATATGCGGCGCCTGCCGTACACAGACCCATAACTCCACAGATCTGGGGAATACCCATTTTGGATATGACGGCCTGGTTATAAAATATTCGGCCCCCGTCGTCCGCATCAGGGAATATTTCTGACTGAAGAGGCAGGTAAGCACCGCCAGAGTCCACAAGATTAATAATCGGGAGCCGGTTCTCCATGGCGATTGTCTGGAGCCTGAGGCCCTTTTTAACGCCCATGGGATAGATGGTCCCACCCTTGATCATGGGATCATTGGCATGTATAATAACTTCACGGCCTTCAACAATACCAATACCGGCAACTATCCCGGCGGCATGAACTTTTTTATCATACATGTCCTTGGCGGCTAAAGTCGCAATTTCCAGGAAGGGTGTATTCCGATCGAGTAGTAGTTCCAGCCGATCGCGGATCGACAGCTTGTTTTGCTCTGCCAGTCTTGCCCTGGCCTTTTCCGAGCGCTGGTTCCGTGCTATTTCCAGTTCTTTTTTAAGATCCGCAACAAGGGCTTGCATAACCCTGTAGTTTTCTTTGTATTCCTCACTGGATGTATCTATTTTTGTTTCAATGACTTCCATTTTATTATAGCCTCAATAGTCAATCATAAATCCCCAACATGCTGTCACCGATCTTCATGCGGGATATCTCCGAGGAAGTCCCGGCGATCTGAAGATACTTTGCACCTCGGTAACCCTCCTCTGCCGGGTTGCCATGGAGATAACCCTTACCACCCAAAATCTGAAGTGCTTTGCTTGCGACCTCCTCAGCAGACTCAGCACAAAAAACCTTTGCGCAATGCAGAAGAATATGCGCCTCCCGATCCCTTGATTCCGCCATCCAGGCTGCCCGATAGGATAACAGTTGGGCTGTCTGCAAAAGGGTCAGCATTTCAGCCAGCTTGAAACCTACCTCCTGGTAAGCGATGATCGGCTTCCCACCGGTCTTATGGCTTTTGGCGTAGCTTACGGCCTCGTCAAAGCTGCGTTGTATCTGACCCAGGCTGGCCGCCGTGAGGATCTGGTCCTCCCACACACGGATGGACTTAAGCTGTCCTTCCCCCTCAAAGGGACCGATTATATTCGCAGAAGAGACAGGGCAATTCTCAAGCGTAATGGCGGAAACGGCCGTGCCGTTGTATCCAAGCGTCACAAGCCTTTGACCAATGGACATACCTTCACTGCCTTTCTTGATCAGGAAGAAAGCGACACCTTCTCCCGTCTTTCCTGCAACCGCTATCCAATCCGCTATGGGAGCATTCACCACATAACCCTTTGACCCCGAAACCTGGAAACCGTCATCTCTTGATACGCCGGTGGTATTGAGAGGATCGTTTTCAATATTCATCCCCCCCTCGGAAAGTGCCACTGCGCCTATAAGCCTACCTTCCCTTAAGGGAGAAAGAATTTTGTCCTTCAGTTCTGGTGTGCCATAAACAGCCACTAAGCGACCGAAAATCCGAGTGGTCACCTCCACGGACAAGAAAAGCGAAGGAGAAATCGTGGCAAAGTTTTCCTGGATCGCCGTGAGGCTAACGCTGTTATTTCCATCATCCAGGCCAATTTTTAGATAACCTGCGTGACCAAGGATTTTCATCCACTTCAGGGTAGCCTCACGAATTTCTTCAACGTCGCCATTTTCCAGGTCCGCGAGAGCAGCCGTGGAATCCGGACCAAACAGCCCCTTAAACTTCTCGTGAAGAGCCTTTTCCGTTTCTCCAAAATCGAAATTCATTATTTTTATTCCTTAATTTTGACAGGATGAACACTAAATAAGCTTTGATATAATCTTTTTCTGGATTTCCGAAGTTCCACCCCCTATGGGGGCCAGCCTGCTATCTCTGAAAGATCTTTCCACCTCGTATTCATGACAGTATCCATAGCCGCCATGCAAGACCATTGCATCGTTGGCCGGGCCGAGGCCCCAGTCTCCGACAAAGAGCTTGGCAACGGCTGCCGCCAAATGATTGAGAGGCCTTCCCTGATCCTTGCTCCAGGCGATGCGGTAGACCAGGGATCTGGTAGCTTCAATAAAGATCTTGATATCTGCCAGTTTGTGCTTAATGGCCTGGAATTGGCCAATTGGCCTGCCGAATTGATGGCGTTCTTTGGCATATTGAATGCATTTTCCCAGGACGTATGTCATGCCTCCCACAAAAGGGGCCAAGAGAGCGCTTCTGTCCCACTCCACGGTCTGCATGGCCATGAGGAATCCCGCACCCTCCTGTCCTATCAGATTATCCGCCGGGATCTCGCAGTCTTCGAAGATGAGCTCCGAGGTATGAGAGGTCCTTACCCCCATCTTGATCAGGTTTTTACCAGCAGAAAAACCAGGGGTCCCCTTTTCCACGATAAAGGCGGAAACACCTGCATGTCTTGATTCTTTCTCTGTCTTGGCATAGACAACCGCCACGTCGGCGATCGGACCGTTGGTGATAAACATCTTGTTTCCATTGAGTATGTAACGATCCCCGCGATTCTCGGCCCGCATGGCCAGGGATGCCGCGTCAGAGCCAGCTCCCGGCTCGGTCAGCCCCATACATCCGATCCACTCGCCCGATGCCAGTTTTGGGATATATTTCTTCCGCTGGGCATCTGTTCCATGGGCAAATATGGTATCTGCGCAAAGGAAGGTATGGGCGCCGTACGCCAAGGTCAGCCCTCCATCTACACCCGCTTCACCTAAGGCCTCTCCTGCCAGGACCGTGGTCACCACATCGGCATCACTCCCCCCCAGATTCTCTGGGAAATGGAGGCCTAAGATGCCGAATTCCCCTAACCTTTGAAAGGAATGAGCATCAAATTCTCCCTTGAGTTCATGTTCCTGTACCCTGGGGACGATCTCTTTTTTGGCGAACCTGATTACCTGCTCCTTAAACATCAACTGTTCTTCTGTGAAAGAAAACTCCATGATCTTGAATTAATTCCCTTTCTCCTGTTTTTTTGCTCCGTTTAAAAAAACCTCTAATATACTCTCATCGATCTTCTTTTTCTGAGAACCTCCTTTAATTTTCTGGTCCTCGAGTACCATTACCGAAAGTGATATGTGAAAGAAAAATATTATCAGGAAACACCGTAATCTTTGCCTGTAATTTGTGACGCGCAAATAAGTCCTGAAGCTACTGCGCAATCCATGGCCACACCGTATCCTTTAACCGTGTCTCCGGCAAAGTAGAGCCCTTTAATGCCAGGGGCCTCTATTGGGGCCTTTTGGGTTCCGGCCTGGGTTTTGGACTTGGCGACTCCTTCTAATTTCCATGCCGTGGGAAACAGGGCCCAGTCAACGCTATTGCGGAATCCAGGATATCGCCTCTCAAAATAATCCATGATAATCTTGCATGCCTTGACCATAAGGGCTTTATCTTTCGCTTCCGTCTCGGTGACAGGGGCATAGGCGGTCATAAGGTGTCTGCCACCCGGTGCGCAGGATGGATCGCTCTGGGACTGGATATTCCAGCACATGTAGACGTCGGACTCGAAGCCTTCGGAGCGGGGGATCACATTTATATCTTTTACTCCAACCGCCCATTCCCGCTCCGGCATCATTAGTTTATTCAACCCGAAATAGGGGGCAATGGAACCGTAGCCATAGAGATGCTCCATCCGATGTGCCCATTCGGGTGGAAAATGTCTTTGCTCCGCAACCTGAAAGGTGTCCTGGACAGGAATGTTACTGACTACTTTATCAGCCAGGATTTTTTTAGTCTTGCCCGAGCCGTCCTTAACAATGACACCTTCGACCTGTCCATTTTGAATCAGAATTTCCTCAACCCGGGTCATCATCATTAAGTCACCACCAAGTTCCAGAAAACGATTAGCAACAGCCTGGCTCCAACGCATAATGCCTCCAAGGGCAAAACCTGAGGGCCATTTGGCCTTGCCATCAATAAACCTTGGATTAACTACTGTAGCTAAATAACGGAAGACATCCCCGATAGAGATCTCATCCGGGTCGTTAATAGTGGTTATCAGAGTAGAAACAGCGTTGATCATTTCGAATATGGTCTTGTTGTCATAGAGCCCATTTTCTTTGCACCAGTCTGTAACAGATACCCTCTCAAGGGCATCAAAGTCATCGGGCTTCATATTATTTGCCGCAATATAGAATCTCATCATCGGGATTTTCTGTTCCTTGCATATCGTGTAAATCCTGTCGTCCATCTTGCCGGCATGGAAATCCAGGTACCAGTCATCTCCAATGTAGGTGGAATTTACATTCCCTTTCATGGGGATGCCGGTGCCCAGTCTTTCATCTAAATCCAGAAAGTAGCCTGCTCCATTGAGTGAAACGCCGTGGTAACCGATATCCAGGGTGTATCCTTGAAGCATTTTTCCGGAGATAATATCCTCCAGCTCCGGTTCTGAAAAGGGGAGCCATGTGTATTGTTTTCCAAGGATTGACCTGTACCATTGAGCACCTTGACTGAGTATCTCCTCTCCCCTGATTGTCAAGGCCCTTCCTCCCACCCTGTCACACTGCTCCACCAGCAATGTCTTCAGGCCTTCAAGAGAAGCAAGTCCGGCCACAGTGAGACCGCCAACGCCCGCACCCACAACAATCAAATCGTATTTTTTCCCCATTATATTCCTTCTAAATATGAAGCACTCGTACTTTCTGTCTGTGTTATTAGACTTTAGGCACTTTAGATCATTTTAGGCATTTTAGGCACTTCTTTCTCCATTTCCTTAAGGATCAAATCAGCGCACTTCATTGCACTCAAGGCAGCGCCATTGGTTGCCAGACCTCGGCCAATGTAAGTGTCACCGGCAAAGTAGAGATTTGGAATCCCGGGGGCTTGAATACCCGGCTTAAAATTTCCTACCAATCCGGGCTTCCTTGCCAGACCGTCACATCCGTCCACATAGTATGGGATTTTCCATTCCACCTTCTTTTCAATTCCGGGAAACATCTCCTTGATATCTTTCCATACAAGATTCAAAATCCGCTCACGCTTAAACTTATCTGATGCCTCTGCATGTTCACACACGATATCTGTATGAAGTATTTGCTTTCCTTCGGGCGCCACCTGAGGCGAGAAATTTGAGGCTGCAAAGCCCTGAAATGGAAATCCTGCATGTTTGGTCTTAAGTGCTGTAAAGAAACAGCGTTTCTTTGGGTCAACTACCGGTTCGGATAACCCGATTATGTAACCAACAAGGCCGGTGACTTCATGTTGAATATCTGTAATACGCTTCACCCACCACCGTGGTAAAGGGCTTGTCTCAAGATCAAAATCTATAATCCTGCTTAAATGATAGATGGGTAATGCACTGACAACACGACCGGCATAAACGGTTTCTGTTTCAAAGATGCTGTATTCTTCCTGGTATATATGGCTTTTTGAAGGGATGCGGACCCCTACTGCCTTACTGTCCTGAATTAAGACCTCCTGCACCTCACAGTCAAGTTTTACTTCACCACTATTTTCTCTTATCACCTCCACAAGTCCCCGTGTGAGCCCTTCCATTCCATCCTTAGGATAGCTTGCCTGCAAAACCTGCCTCGTTTTACTCAGATTTTCCCTGGCAATATAGAGCACCTCACCCGCTGCCATATCAATGGCATTGGGAATCGTGGTCATAATCATCCCTATGTCGGTAAACAGTTCCCTGATTGATGATTGAGGAACGTTTTCCATCAACCATTCTTCAAGGGAGCGGTTGTCCCAGGCCTCGATCTCTGCGTCGGTCATGGCGACAATTCTTTTAAGCAAAGCCCCGAAGGCGATCTTATCCTCCCTGGTCATTGGGACTAAATCAGCCACATTGATAAAACTTTCCCCATTCCAGATATCAACAGTATCGCTAAACGGGGCCCATTCTACTTTCCTGCCAACCCTATTATTTAAGTCGTTAGAACTTGATTTCTCACCCAATTCGATCAAGTGCAAACCTACATCAATAGTCCAGCCCTTTTCCGGATGGCCATCATAGCTCATCAGCCTCCCGCCAAATTTAGGGAATCGATCTATTACCAAAACCTTTTGGTTAGCCTCTTTAGATATTATGGCTGCCACTCCCAGGCCGGCAATACCAGCGCCTACAACGATTAGATCATATCTGTCCGACATGGTTCTCCCCCTTACCTCTTCCGTATTCCCATTATTTCACGGGCCTCGTCGGGTGCGGCAGGCTCTCTGCCCAGACATTGGGCTATCTTTACTGCCCATTCCACTAATTCCCAGCTTCCTTTTGCCAATTCACCGTTTGGGGTCTTAATATTATCTTCCAGGCCAACGCGCATATGGCCCCCCATGATACACGATTGCATTATGGCCGGAAATTCCTCAATACCAACACCACATGTAGTGAAGTTGGAATTTGGAGGCAAGGCATGCACCATATTTACAAAGGCACCGGGCCTGAAGGCCTGTCCGCCTGCAACACCCCATACAAAATTAAAGTTCATCGGAGAGCTAAAAAAGCCCTGCTTCATGATCAGGAGAGTATTATCAAGACCGCCCATATCATAAACTTCAATCTCCGGTTTTACCCCGTTCTCTTCCATTGCCTTGCCAAAGTCCTGGAGCATGGTAAAGGTATTGTCAAAAAGATAATCAAGGAGTATCTTGCCGGTCTTCCTGTCTATGCCGGCAAAATTCATACTGTTAGTGTTGAGTGATGCCATTTCAGGTTTTACCGCAATAATCTGGGTTATTCTCTGTTCAGGGGTTTGCCCCATTCCTACGGCGGATGTTAGATTTACTATCAATTCAGGTGTTTTTTCTTTTATGGCATCGTGGGTTGCTCGAATCCTTTCCACCTCGTGTGTTGCCACTCCATCATCTGTTCTTGAATGAATATGGACCATTGCGGCCCCTGCCTTAAAGCACTTTGCTGCTTCCTCGGCAAATTCCTTCGGCAGATATGGAACGCTTGGATTTTGTTCCTTGGACGTCGCTGTGCCGGAAAGCGCAGCGGTTATTATTGCTTTCTTAGACATTACTTTTCTCCTTCACACAATTCATTTAAAATTCATCGCTTGCACCCGTCGTGCCCGTATCTCTTCACATAGTTTGTCAACACCACTAATTTTCTCTTTAAAATAGCTTCGACATAGCCCAATACTGTTCAGGTCATGGGAATCACTATTTCCGAGACCTGCTATTTTCATGGTTTTCATCATTGTTTTTGCCAGATCACGGCTTTCCTCGTCATAAGAAGGGTGCTCAATTTCCAAGCCATCAATATCCAATTCATTTGTGGAGTGCCCACTGCCATAAAACCCTTCTCCATGACTCAATTTCTTGAACGGGTGAGCCGCTATTACCACACCTCCTTCAGTGTGGACCATGTCAATAACCTGTTGTATTGATTTGTTGGACCCAAGGCTTTCAGGATACCCGAACACTAAAAATTCACCCTGAAACTTCCCTGACTGTGAATAGCACGCAACCTCCTGCCCTGGAATTATAATGAGATCTCTAATACCGCTCTTATTCACCAATTTTTTAATCTCATCATCCGGCCACCGAATACCGTGTTCTGTCAGGGCTATGCCGTTCAGCCCTACTGCACATGCCTTTTCTATAACCGCCAATGGGTCAATATTACTGCAGCCGGAATATCTATTGGTATGAATATGAAGGTCAAATTCCATCGTAGCATTAACCCTACAACGACATTTATCGCTAACCATAATACATCTTTTTTAACTTGTTTGTTTGCCTATCGCTTAGATGTTCCGGGTTACGTGTTGCGTGTTGTTAATCGGAAATAAACCTTTTTATAACCCGTACCCCGAAACGCGCAACAATATCGCATGACACAAAAAGAAGCTATTGCTAAATAAAACTGATAAGTTGCGTTGTTGGGTTAAAATATTTCAGGATTGCGGTTCTCTTCCCACCAGTGCCCTGGTTGTGTAAACGACAAGATCCTCGCCCCGCTGGTTCTTAATGGCATTCTTCGAGGTAATAATGCCTCTCTTTTCATCTTTAATATCCAGAGATACTATTTCTACTTCACAGTGTATTGTGTCACCAATCCGTGCAGGATTTGGAAATTTCACCGAATCCATACCATAAAATGCGATAAATGATTTTGGAAGAGCAACATACTGACCTAACCTGAAGATAAGTGCACTTCCTATGCATAGAGTAAGCATGCCGTGGGCTACTCTTTCACCAAAGGGCGTCTTTTTAGCGAATTCCACATCAGTATGAAGTGGGTGCCAGTCACCGGTAAGGCCTGCATAATTGATTATATCAGCCTCTGTCAAAGTCCTTGCAGGTGATACCATCTTTTCACCTACCTCATAGTCTTCAAA
>LGVF01110697.1_pt1 | contig 10242 bp, 5 predicted proteins | sample 469901 | NCBI WGS metagenome assembly LGVF01 (sample SAMN03893561, study PRJNA290197) | marine sediment metagenome | material: sediment; isolation source: combined push core samples #3730, #5133, and #5579 collected at Hydrate Ridge | place: Pacific Ocean: Hydrate Ridge | reverse complement strand
TACAGGATTTGAATATCTTCTAAAAAACAAGACCCTCCCTTTTGGCAGCAGCCGTGGGGTCAGCAATATATTATTAAAAACAGAAGGCCGGGTAACCTTAAGAAACGGTGTGCTCCTTTGTATAGAAGAGCTGACACAATCAAATTTACCTGGTACAAGAAAAAATTACTCTGAATAGGGTGCCCCCAGAATGAAAAATGACCTCCAGAAACTCATCACTATTTTTGAAGCCATGGCAGACGGTGTCTGCATTGTTAACCAGGACTTAACCATTGAATTCATGAATTCAGTAATGGTGGAAAATTTTTCCGATGGTATTGGGACAAAATGTTACAATACTCTGGAAAACCGTAATAAAATCTGCACCAATTGTGAAGCAGCAAGAGTATTTACCGGGGAAACGCTTCACCAGGAGGTGTACAATAAAATAGCCGGTAAATTCTATGATATCGTCGAGGTACCCCTGAAAAACGATGATGGAACCCTGTCTAAATTAAGTATTTTCCGGGATATATCACTAAAGAAAAAACAGGAAGATAAACTAAAAGCTTCAGAAGAGCATTATAGAAGGCTGTTTGAGCTTGTCGGATGCGGTGTATTTATCAGCAGTAAAGAGGGAAAGTTCCTTGATGCCAATCTCGCGTTGCTGGATATGCTCGGATATTCAAGCAGGGAGGAGTTCCTGACAATTGACATTGCCCATGATCTCTATTTAAAGCCTGAAGACCGTCAGAGTTTTGTAGAGACCATTGAGCGGGAAGGGAGTGTCATTGATCTTGATGTGGAATTTAAAAAAAGAGACGGCACCCCTATGCCGGCACTTTTAACCGGACATGTACGCTTTGACCACAAAGGAAATGTAACAGGCTATGAAGGGATCATTGTAGATCAAACCCAAAGAAAGCAGATGGAAAGGGAGGTCAGAGAAACAAACGATTTTCTTAACAATATTATCCATAGTTCAGCCAACTCTATCATGGCAACAGATATGAAGGGGACTATTATCCTCTGGAATCAGTCTGCCGAAGAGATCCTCGGATACAAAACAAAAGATGTGGTCGGCAAACTCAACATTACGAAAGTATACCCGGAAGGCATGGCAAAAAAAGTAATGGAGAAGATTCGCACAAATGAAAACGATCGTGAAGGCCTCCTGAAATTTTATCCTGTAGTTTTTATCAAACAGGATGGCACAATTGCTGAAGGTAACCTCTCCGCATCTATTGTTTATGATGAAAACCATAATGAAATAGCCACTGTTGGAATATTTACAGACTTAAAAGAAAGACTGGAGATGGAAAGAAGGCTGAAAACAACTCAAGAACAGTTGCTCCAATCTGAAAAACTAGCGGCTATGGGCCGCCTTACCTCACAAATCGCCCATGAGTTGAATAACCCGCTATACGGTATAATGAACACTCTTGAGCTGATGAAAACCGAAATTTCTCCGGACAATAAACGAAGAAAATTATTGGACATGGCGCTTTCTGAAATTGTCCGTCTCAGCGAACTGCTTCGTAAAATGCTGACCTTTTCAAAGCCCGACCAGAAAGAAAAACAGCCTGTTGATATCAATACCATTCTTGATGAGATCCTTCTTTTACATAAAAAGCAGTTCCGCGAAAATGATATCTTAATTTCTATGGTCTTATCCGATGGTTTGGATCTGATCTATGCATCAAAAAATCAGTTACGGCAGGTTTTTCTGAACATTTTCAATAATGCCGGAGACGCCATGCCGGATGGCGGGACACTAACCGTAAAGACAACCGCCGAAGATCGAGAAATTGTTATAGAAATATCAGACACCGGGGTTGGGATCAATGAAGAAAATATAACTAAAATATTCGATGCATTCTTTACCACTAAAAGCAGTGTGAAAGGCGTTGGTCTTGGTCTGTCAGTTTGCTATGGTTTTATCGTAGAACATGGCGGAGATATCAAGGTTGAAAGCACAGAGGGGGCCGGTACCAATTTCATAATCACACTGCCTGTCCACAGTCAACCCGAATAACTCAACATTTCCTTCTCATCTTTATAGTGTCCTCTTTCCTGTAATCTTACCATTGATGGTGTCGTAAAAACTCTTCATCTACTTCGTTGCTGCAAATATTCTATCATTACAATGTACCCTAGTACGCTGAAATAATAGAAATTTTGCGCGCCTCGCATATGAAGTTTTTTACTTAACAATCTAACACCCCTGCCAACCCCTTTTCTTCCGGATAGCACATGACTTTCATATAAACATTTAGGGTTTTTACGAGTTCATCACCATTGAGTGCTTCCACGTTTATCCCTGCCCTCCCTCTTCTCATCGTAATACTATAAATTCTATAATTTCTATTTTAGCTGTATTCAATCAACTGTCTGATCGTATTAATATTCATAATATTTTGTTCATTATACAGTTTTAACAAGGAATCATGACATGTTTTTACGAAAAGTACTTGACAGAGAAGCAAATCTATAATATCTATAATTATCATATTATCAGTACTTATAACAAGGGAGTTACCGTGGATGATATATTAACAGTAGCAAAAGCCAGCGAATATTGTCGCGTCTCTTCTAAAACGATTATCAATTGGGTTGAGGCTGGTCATATCGAGGCTTACAAAACAGTTGGCGGGCATCGTCGCATAAAAAAGAAAAACCTCGAAACCTTCATGGAAAAACAGGGCATCCCCATTCCTGAAGACGAAATGAAAGAGAAAAGAAAGAGGATTTTGGTGGTGGATGATGATCCAATTATTGTTGAAACTATTGTTATGGCCCTGGAAGAGGATGAATTTGACTATGAAGTCATTTCAGCAGCTGATGGCTTTGAGGCAGGTCTTCAGGTCAATCACTTCAAACCCCACCTCCTTATTCTCGATATAATGATGCCGGATATTAAAGGCTATGAAGTATGTAAAATGGTCAAATCGAATCCTGAAACAAAAGATACCAAAATTGTTGTACTTTCAGCATATCTGGATGAGGAAAAATTTAAACAGATGAAGGAGCATGGCGCTGATGTCTGTTTTTCAAAGCCACTGCCATTGCCTCAACTCAAAGAAGAAGTGGCCCGCCTGTTGGAGCTGAGATAAAAACCGGGAGTACCTTTTCGAGTTTATCGTGGCAAGGAGGTAAAGATGAAGTTAAAGGATGCACTGAAAAAGAATCAATTTATTGTTACTTCCGAAGTCCAGTCACCGGTTGAAGATGATCCGGAAAAGCTTATACAAAATTTACAGCTCATTCGAGGTCGTGTTGACGGCGTTTCTGTTTCTGAAATAGAAATCGATGGTGTGGTAGGAGACACCATAAAGACCTGCGACCTTCTAAAAAAAAGTAATTTCGATCCAATTTACCAAACAACGACCCGCCAGAAAAACAGGCTGCAGCTGCAAAAAGACCTCATCGGAGCCCATGAAGCCGGCATTGAAAACCTGCTTGTTTTTACAGAAGACTACCGCCTCACCGGAGACAGCCTTCAGGAAATGATGTTTTTTCATGTTGATGCTGGAAAGCTATCTTCTGTTTTAGATCATCTGAAAGAAGGCCATACCGTAGAGGGTGATGCCCTTCCCGAAAAAACTGAATTTTTGCTTGGTTCCGGCGTAGAATCTTCCTGGGGGAAAAACATTCCTGACCTGGAAATGAGGGAAATGGAGGAAATGACAAAAATCGGAACCGGTTATTTTCTAACAACACCAGTTTTCAATCTGGATTCATTTGAAAAATTCATTAAAAACGTCAACACCTTCGGAGTCCCTGTTATCGCAGAAGTCCTGATTATCAGAACAGCAGGAATGGGCCAATTCCTTAACCGACATATGAAACCAGGCCTGGTACCGGACTGGGTCATAAAAAAACTTTCCCAGGCTCCGGAAAAGCAAAAGGCATCCATTGAAATCTTCGCCGATATTGTTTCAGGCCTTAAGGATATATGCCAGGGAGTACACATTATTTCGATAGGGGGAGAACAGCGACTGAGGCAATATCTTGATGCAGCGAAGTTAAAATAATGACGACGCATGGGGTTTTTTACGAGTATGTCAAAAAGATAGATGTCCATAAAAAACATAAAAAGTGTACAGATGAGGAGTCAGCCTCATGGAAACCATTGCTCTAACGATCAACGGGATAAGGATCAGCTGCCCTGAGGGGAAAAGTATACTCGAAGCAGCAGAATCGCACGGTATAAAAATCCCGAAACTGTGTTATCACCATAGTCTTCAACCTTTTGGCGCCTGCCGACTTTGCCTGGTTGAAGATAAAAAAACGGGCCGACTTTTCGCATCCTGCGTCACTCCTGCGGCCCCGGAGATGGTTCTTCTCTCAGACTCGCCTCAAATCATAAAACACAGACGAAACATTATCTCCCTGATGATGGCCGAACATCCTGAATCCTGCATCGTGTGTAACAAGGGTAATCGCTGCCAGCTGCGGATGATTGCAGCAGAGCTGGGTATTGGTGAAAACCATCTCTATCCCATGCCAAATCCTAAACCGCTGGAACAGGCCAATCCTTTTATCATTCGGGACTTATCTAAATGCATTCTCTGCGGCAAATGCATTCGGGCAGATCACGAGCTGGTTTGTGCCGGCGCTATTGATTATAATTCAAGAGGTTTCAAATCTCGTCCGGCAACGCTTCATGAACTGCCTCTGGAAAAATCTACATGCACCTTCTGCGGCACATGTGTGTCTATTTGCCCTACGGGTGCCCTATCAACAAAAACTGACTTTGCCGGAACCCCGGAACGGGAGTCGGCTTCGATTTGCGGTTTTTGCGGTATTGGCTGCAACCTGACCCTGGGTGTAGCCGGAAACCAGATTGTGGATGTTAACCCTTCCCACATTGAGAAAAGTGTTAATGATGCAACACTTTGCGTCCGGGGACATTTCGCCCATGATTTTCTGAACTCTACACAAAGACTCACCAAACCCCTTGTTCGAAAAGAAAAAAACCTCACCCCAGCCTCATGGGATGAGGCGTTGGGAACCATTGCAAAGCGGATTTTAGAAATAAAAAAACAGCACGGACCGGAAAGTATCGCATTTCTCGGCTCCTCAAAATGTTCAAACGAAGAGAACTACCTTTTTCAAAAAATTGCACGGGGGATCGTAGAAACAAACAATGTCGATAACGGCGGATATCTCTCCGGCAGACTTTTTCTCAGCCTAATCGAAGGAAGAGCTGATACGGCAGGCCGTTTTAACTTCTTTGCCGGTCCTCTTTCCGGACTAGAACAGGCAGAAGTTATCTTCGTTCTTGGGGCAGAGCCAGCTCAAACTGCGCCGGTTTTGGACTACTATCTTAAAAGAAGTGTTAAAAAGGGTATCCCGCTGATTGTGGCTAATCCTTGCAAAGGTAGCCTGACAGGCAACTCTTCCATCTGGATTCACCCTTCTGGCGCCCCTTTGTCAAACCAGAATTTTCTAGACACTTTTTATCTTGAGCTGGTCAATTTGATCTCAGTCCAGCTTCTTGAAAAAGACGCAACTGACACCTCGTTTATGTCCCGTTTCACCAGCGGCTACGAGAAATATAAAACAGATCTTTTATCACTGGATCAGAAAGTATCTGTCAAAAAAGCAAATCTCGATATCCAAGCCATAAATAACGCGGTCGATCTATTAACAGGGAAAAAAATAACCTTTGTGATCGGAGATGAGTTGATGTTGCAGCGATATGGCAAAGAGGTCATGGAATCGCTCCTCAATCTTGCCTTGATGACCGGATCCATCGGCTACAAAGGTGCTGGATTTCATGTTCTTTCAAAAGAAAATAACATGGTAGGGTCATGGGACATGGGAACAGTCCCGGAAACCCTTCCAGGCCGGCTGATGATTAATGATGGGAACGATCGCAATATATGGGAAAAAGCCTGGAAAACAAAGATTCCCAAGACCAAAGGGTTAGACCTGTTTCAAATGATGAAAAAGGCTGAAGAAGGGAGTCTCAAAGCAATCTACATTATGGGAGAAAATCCCCTTCGCAGTCTGCCTCAGCCAAACATCCTTTCCAAATCACTTGAATCCCTGGAATTTATTGTCGTTCAGGACATTCTTTTTAACGAAACGGTTAATATTGCAGATGTAGTATTACCTGGCGCAGCATTTTCTGAAAAAGCGGGCAGTTTTACAAATATGGAAGGGAAAATTCAATGTTTTTCCCCTGCTCTACAACCTCCGGGAAATGCAAAATCTGACTTGGAAATTTTAGGTCTCATTGCTGAAAAAATGGGTTCCCCTGAATACGAAAACACTCATGAAGGTATCAGAAAAGAGATCAGCGGTACTCTCTCCACCTATTCAGATACAACTGCCTGCAAACATCCGATATGGATCCGGGAGAGAATTCAAGAACAAAACAACATGGACGAAAAACAGATTTGTTTTTCACCTGTAGCTTCAAGCAAAGAAACTGTCGGGGACAATGATTATCCATATACCGCTCTTTTCGAATCACTTCGATTTCATTTAGGAAGCGGCACAAGGACTGAACATTCCACCCGAATAAGCACTTGTGATTCTAAAGGGGAAATTGAAGTGTCTCCAATTGACGCAAAAAAAATGAATCTGATTAAAGATGATCGGATCAAAGTCACCTCAGTTACAGGAGAACTTGAAAGAACGGTTAAAATTAATCGAGATATCCGTTCAGGTTTTATTCATATCCCCACAGCCTATAATCATAATGATGCGAGACACCTTATCCAACTGGCACCCCTTCTCGACGCCAGCTCAAACGGATGGGATTCATGCCAGGTCTCGGTTGTGAAGGTTGATAGGGTTAACAACAGGCAGCTGGAAAGGTGAGAGAGGAGAAATAATGAATCCAAATGAAATAGACTGGGGAAAATTTTCTGAAATTACAGGAAAGCATCAGGGAGAAAAATGGGGGTTGATTCCCCTGCTCCAGGAAATCCAGGAAAGTGTCGGGTTCATTCCTCCCGAAGCCATAGAATCTATTGCTGAGACCCTCAATCTCCCCCCCAGCCAGGTCCAGGGTGTCATCACGTTTTATTCTGGTTTTTCCACGGAGCCAAAGGGAAAATGCGTTCTTAAAGTATGCCGGGGAACTGCCTGTCACGTTAAGGGAGGCAAGTCCATTCTGAGAATGATACAAAAAGACCTCAACCTGGAAGAGGGAGAAACAAGCCCTGACTATCAGTTTACCCTTGAAACCGCAGCCTGCCTGGGAGCCTGTTTTCTGGCACCGGCGATGATGGTCGATCGTGAATATTACGGCAAACTGAATCCGATCAAGGTTACAAGTGTTCTCGGCGAGTACCGGAAGGATAAGGGAGAGGATTAAATCATGGAGAAACTTTCATCCATTGGACAATTTGAGTGGCTCCGCAACAGAATCCTGTCAAAAACCGCAGAAGATAAATCTGTTGTACATGTCTGCATGACAGGCTGTCGCGCCTACGGTGCAGCTTCAGTTAAAGATGCGCTCGTTGAAGAAGTAAAGAAACAAGGTCTTTCTGAAACAGTTGAAATTCGATCAACAGGATGCCATGGTTTCTGCGCAAAAGCTCCTGTTATTGCCATTGAACCCTTAGGCATACAATACCAGGGAGTGGCTCCCGAAGATGCACCTGAGATTACCGCCAAAACCCTTAAGAAAAACCTGTTAATCGAAAGACTTGCATACAAAGACCCTAAAACAAAAGTACCTGTCTACCACCTTGATCAAATCCCGTTCTATGCTAAACAGGAAAAAAGAGTATTGAAACGGTGCGGGCGAATTGATCCGAAAAGAATAGAGGACTATATTGCAGCAGGAGGTTATCAGGCCATTGTCAAGGCGTTGACAAAAATGAGTCCGGATGAAGTAATTGAAGAGGTACTTTCTGCAGGAATAAGGGGCCGGGGAGGGGCGGGTTTTCCAACTGGTCTGAAATGGAAATTCGCTCGCCAGGCAGCAGGACAACCAAAATATATCATATGCAATGCAGATGAAGGAGACCCCGGCGCATTTATGGACCGGGCCATGCTGGAAGGAGATCCACATGCGGTACTGGAAGGAATGCTGATTGGGGCCTATGCCCTGGGAGCACTTTATGGATACATTTACGTAAGGGAAGAATATCCGATCGCGATTGATCATCTTAACATTGCAATTGAACAACTGAAAGAGCTGGGCCTCCTTGGCGAAAATATTCTTGATATGGGCTTTGACTTTGATCTGTCCCTTAAAATGGGCGCTGGTGCTTTTGTCTGCGGTGAAGAAACTGCTCTCATGGCATCTATTGAAGGAAAACGCGGCATGCCGACAGCAAGGCCACCTTTCCCAGCCCAGGAGGGGCTGGACAAAAAACCATCTAACATCAATAACGTGGAAACCTTTGCCAATATTCCTCTTATTATAAATAAAGGTGCTGCCTGGTATGGAAAGGTCGGTACTGAAAAAAGCAAAGGCACCAAGATATTCTCTCTAGCTGGAAAGGTTAATAATACCGGCCTGGTAGAAGTTCCAATAGGAGCCACTATAAAAGATGTGGTGTTCGAAATTGGCGGTGGTATTCCTCAAGGAAGAGAATTTAAAGCCGTTCAGATGGGTGGGCCTTCAGGGGGCTGCGTTCCAAAACAGTTTTTAAATCTCCCTATCGACTATGACACGCTCCAGCGAATCGGCGCAATCATGGGGTCCGGCGGAATGGTGGTGATGGATGAAAATAACTGCATGGTCGAAATCGCTCGCTTCTTTCTGAGCTTTACCCAATCTGAGTCCTGCGGAAAATGTGCGCCCTGCCGTCTTGGTACCACACAGCTTTTAAAAATATTGACACAGATCACAAATGGCGAGGGTCGAATGAAAGATATCCAAGCCATTAAAGATTTGGGCGAGACAATTACATCTGCCTCCCTCTGCGGTCTCGGGCAAAGCTGCGCAAATCCTGCCATATCAACTCTAAGATATTTTACAAAGGAGTACGAGGACCATATCAAGGAGCATCGCTGTGCTGGTGCAGTATGCGATTCAATGGTAATTTCGGCCTGCCAGCATGCCTGCCCTGCCGGAATTGATGTGCCAAACTATGTTGCTGCTATTGCCTGCGGCAATTACAAGCAAGCCGTTGATATTATCAGGGAGCGCAACCCGTTCCCTGCAGTTTGCGGTCGAATCTGCATTCATCCATGCGAAACTAAATGCAGGCGCGGGGAACTTGACGAAGCCATTGCTATTAGAACACTCAAACGGTTTGCCTCAGACTGGTATTTTGAAAATATCGGTATGGCAAAAAAGTCTTTCCCCATCATTTACTCCGAGAAAGTTGCTATTGTAGGTGCCGGTCCTGCCGGGTTGTCCAGTGCATATTTTCTATCCCAGATGGGATATAAAACTACGGTGTTTGAATCCCAAAAGGTGGGTGGCGGAATGCTGGGTATTGCAGTTCCCGAGTTCAGACTTCCCCGTGAAATTATCGAGGAAGAAATAAAATATATTGAAAGTTGCGGCATTGAAATTTGCTACAACACCCCAATCGATGCAAAGCGCACTGTAAACGATCTCTTGAGAGAAGGGTTCAATGCTGTCTTTATCGCGGCCGGTGCTCAATCCAGTAAACAGGTGGGTATTCCTGGTGAAGAACTTGAATTAGAGGGGCTTTTTTACGGGCTCCAGTTCTTGACAGACATCAGGCTCGGCAAAAAGATAATGCTAAATGGAAAAGTTATCGTCATTGGAGGCGGAAACGTTGCTTTTGACACAGCCAGAACTGCTCTTCGAGTTGGCGCCCAGGACGTTCATATATATTATCGTCGGGGTATCGAGGAGATGCCGGCCTGGGAAAAAGATATTGAAGAGGCTGTTGAAGAAGGCGTGATTATAAAGCCTTTCTGGTCGCCTGGAAAAATCATCCATGACAAGGGGAAAGTTGCCGGTATTGAATTCATAGGGAGCAAAGCCATTTTGGAGCCGGATGGCAGGTCTTATATAAAGGTTGAAAAAGATAGAACCCTGAAGGTAGATGCAGATACAATTATTATTGCAATAGGCCAGGCACCGGACTCCTCCTTTATTTCAGAAGATAGTCAACTGGAGAGGTCGTTGTGGGGCAGCCTGGAAGTAGACAGCAACAGCCTGACGACAAACGTTGATGGCATTTTTGCCGGCGGTGACTATATCACAGGTCCGACAACAGTAATATCGGCCATCGCCTCAGGCAGAAGAGCTGCTATTGCCATTGATAAATACCTGATAGGTGCTAAAGGCCCAGTAATGATACTTGATGAAAA
>LGVF01075497.1_pt1 | contig 10243 bp, 20 predicted proteins | sample 469901 | NCBI WGS metagenome assembly LGVF01 (sample SAMN03893561, study PRJNA290197) | marine sediment metagenome | material: sediment; isolation source: combined push core samples #3730, #5133, and #5579 collected at Hydrate Ridge | place: Pacific Ocean: Hydrate Ridge | reverse complement strand
CCTTAAAATCTAATCCTTCTTTGCATTCGATCTCATAATTGACTGTTCCGAACACATATTCATTCTGTCCGGTGTTTTCGTGGGAGAATGTCAAAACTACGGTATCCCCACCGATCACATTATCAAGTATAATGCTCTCGGAAAAGTTAATCCCATCATTTGATACCAGTGTTTCTACGTCGCAGTTATGCGGCTTTTCAATTTCCATTGATGCTGTTGCTGTATTGTTTCTATACTCTGTATATACGGCACCTGCGGCTACACCGATCACCATTAAAGCAATCATTATAGCAAATATTGATTTTGTTGTTTTCAAAATTTATTCACTTCCACTTGATATGTTTATTCCAAATCACTTATAATTATCATATTGTTATTTGTTGAAATGTTGCAAATCAACTTTTTTAATATTCTTGTAGTTGAATATACACACATTCATCATTGTCATCAACTATATATAATTCATCGTCGTCGTGTTTTCCAACCCAGCAAGTTATTAAATTTAACAGTTCTTCTTTTGTTATATTACTCATTTAAATCATGTTCCTTACATTCAGCATACCAATCATCGTATAACTTCTTACATTTTGCATCCAAATCTTTGATAGCCGGTCGGTATTTTTCGCCGATTGTCCAGCAGCCAATACACCATACCTCTCTATAATCATCAAATGTGCTTTTTTCAGTTCCTATGCATTTTTCGCATAGGTCTTTCCTGCATATTTGACATCGGGCAGCAGAACACACCAGACCCATTGTTATTTCAACGCCACACACATCACAAAACTTATGATTTTCTGTGAATTCTCTTGATATTTTGACTTCTTTAAACATTTTATTCATCTTCCGCAATTACTAATATCTACCAATTTGGTAGTTTTTGGTAGAAAATTGGTAGGCAGGTTATCTGCCTCTATTATCATCCATCGCTTTCAAATCAGCTATTTGTATTTGTTGTCGATTATAATTTTTCCATTCGTGGACCCAATTTATCTTATTTGTCCAAAAGGAGGGTATTACTTCATAAAACCATGTAAACCAGCCGCCGCATTCAGTGCATTGTTCACGGCCATCATTTATAGATTCGTCTTCTAAATAATATCCGTCGTCTTGATATACAAAACCACAATGTGGACACGTAGGATGGAATGTATCGTCTGTATCGATTTCTTCTTTGGTCATATCAATCCCACATATTTATAATATGTACACTTTTCAAAACATTTTGGATATCCCCCATGTCGTTTCATAAATGTACAATATCTTTTATGTTTACATTCTGCAATATTCTCTCCTCGTTCATCTGATTCACTCATAATAATTCACGCCTTGTGGTCTGTATCATCAGTTTCACCTAATAGAAATTCATACATTTCTATCAATTTCAAACAGTCTGATGTTGGATAAACACCGCTTGTCATTTTCCCTTCCAATTCAAAAGCCTCTGTTTTCCCAATCATTATTTTATCGGTCAACAGACAGCCGTATTTTTTATCATCTTTGACTCGATTATACATTTTGATTGTGTCGTACAGCAACGTGTGCCAAAACCAGTATTCAGCGTGCCCCGTTTCAAGATACTCTTTCAAATATTGTAGTGTTCTGGTTTCGCCTTGGTATTCTATTTCATTTTCGGTCATACACATTCCCGCTTTTGTAATAAAAATAGTAGACAGACATCCTGCCTACAGAAGCTCACCCGACATTGTCCTATTTGAAACATATGGCTTGACCGCTTCAAACAATGCCTTTGTTTTTATACAGTCGTCCTTATTGTATTCTAGGATTGTATTTATTATTGAATCGTCGCCGGTTTCTTTCCATTTAGCAAACATCGACGGAACTTTCTTACCATCTATACCAAAACCTTCTATTCCAAGCAAATGAAGACATGAATCTTTGAGGCCGTAGTGTGGCTTTACTTTCTGTTCAACGTGTTCTATCAAATATTCGTTTGCTTCTTCTTCTGTGATCAGTTCGTTTATGATAGAAATATGATCATCCTTGTTTTTTCCAGGTTTGCTGCCAAAATAGACGATCATCTTTTTGAGTTCATCAACATTGAGATCTTTCACGACTTTATAATCAAGAAAATCAAGTGTGAAATTGTTTAAGATTATAGGAAACATATCAACGTGGTTGAAATTTTTGAATATCCATGGCAATTTATACTGTATAAGCTTCGTTCGTATATATGGAAAATCAAATCCTTTTTTATAGTTGGTTCCACCGTTGAATGTTATAACAGTGGTAGTATGTTTATTCATTTTTTCAAAGTAAGAGCACAATTCCATCAATATGTCTTTTTCTGTGATTGTACGGGTTTGTATGATGCCGTATTTCTCTGTTGACCATGACACAATTTCAGATGTACGCGGATACAAATCAGTTGTTTCGATGTCAAAAGCGATATTAATAGGTTCGCTTGGGTCTGGTTCACTCATCTCTGATCTCCCCGTCTCTTAATGATTGTTCAGAAAATGTTATTATAGCAGGACTTAAACGTATAATAGCATCTGACATTAGCATTCCTTTATGTATAGTAAACTGTACAATTTTATCCATTTGTGTGACGTTGTATACATTACTATATTCAATGACATCTTCTGTAAGATAATTATATACTTTTAAAATATTATATTCAATTCTCATCTTTTATCTCACCGTCCTCTATAAAGATCCCGGTTCCGCTTGGTTCATCGGCCACAATCTCAATCCATACCTGGTAACCATGACTTGAACAAAACTCTTTAACGAATTCCATTGATTTTTTATCAAGATTATTCCCATGATGTAACAGCATGATCTTTATGCCGTGCTCTGTTTTGTGGTGTGTTCCTACTGCAATACTCAGACAAACCCTCAGCCGTTCTGCTGTTGAACAATCCATAAGTGGCTTTCTTTCAAAGGTTAGGCCGGAATCATCAAACGAAATACCTTCTACTGGCATGTTGGCATTCTTGATTACATACTCTTTTGTTGCTTCTATTTCATCAAGATCATTAGTCAATGAATCCGAATGTGCTTTTTGTGTCTTATATTCGGATTCAAGTTTTGCTTTTTCTTGCATGTACCTAACTTGCTTATTCATTTCCTCGATGTTTCCTATTCGATCTTGAATACCTGCCGTGTCTGGATCAACGTAATCATTCATTTTTATTAATAATTCATCGTCCATTCGTATAATCTGGTTGATTTCATTATTTAGACGTTCAATTTCATGCTTTTTTGATTCGATGGATTCATGATTTAATTTACGAGTTCCAGTATCAATTCGATGTTGTTCTTCCGTGGCGAGTGCACGGGTTAGTTGTATTGACAATTCAGATAATGATTCTTCTTCATTTGGTACGTCTGGATAGTCGAATTTGTATGATTTGATTTTGACTTTGGTATCGTTGACAAGCCGATTTATGCCGGTTCTTTCAGTGTATGCCTTTTTCTTTTGTGCTTCTAAATCATCAAAATCCTCGTCGGTTTCAATCAAAGACAAAAGTACTTTGATTTGTTCTTTTGGTGGCAGATCCATGAACCGTGTTGGGTCATATGGAAGTGGACCGATTAACTCTTCAAGCATCTTGACNNTGTAGTCGGCTTTTGCCTGATTTTTTCCAAGTTTTTGTTAGTATCATCCTGGTTAATTCAGCCGTAACAGTAGCTTCATCTTCGCCGTTTCTGATGGGGTTTACTGTTGTTTTTGAGTCTGTCCTGCTGCCCGTGAGCATGGCCAAGGCTCTCATAGTTGATGTCTTGCCGGATGCGTTTGCTCCTTCGATCTTATTGATATCTGGTTGTGGAACAAAAGTTAATCTTTTGATCCCCATGAAATTTTTAATAATTAGTTTTTTTACTATTTGATCTCCCATTTTAATTGTCCTCCTCATGTGGTTGTGCTTTTTCAAGCAGGGGTTTTATATCTTCTACTTTATCGGCATCATCGTCATAATATTCCAATAACACATCCACGATATCAAGGATTTTATGATAATCGTCTTTGTCCATGATTACTTTCCCATTGCTCATTCTATTGCCTCCACATCTCCTAAATCTTTCATTTCTATTTGTTCATACCCGCCGCTATTTATTCCAGCATACGCTTTCCTGTGACATTGTGATGTTGGGACTTTGGCTATCATTGTCGCCGGCTTAGTTGCCCATATTTTATTGGGTTTTCCTTCCTTATTCATCTGTATATATTCTTCAAGTGTTACCTTTGATACGAAAGGATATGTTATGCCTTCTCGGTAGACTTTGCACCACCCACCAAGCAGATCTTCTTCTTTTAGCAAAAATGAGCCTTCACGCTCCTCAACAGTACCGTCTTCCTTTCTCACAATTATACCGGCTTCATAACCGTCATAGTCTGGCTGTTCCTGTGCTCGTTTGATGTTGCCGTCGACGCCTATTACATGGGTAGCCTTCCCCTTAAATATTATCAAGTGCGCTTCCTGCTTAAATGGGTCAAGGCCGTTTGCCTGGCAGAANNTGGCAGAATGCCATAAAATTAAATGCTTGTTTCTTTGTTGCGTCTGAATTGATATACTGCTGAACAATGTCAACAGTTAATTCAACCTGTTTGGCCGGTTGCACTATTACTGGCATTTTTGTTGTTTTGGGTCGTGGTGTATTTTCTGCCTGTTCTATGGCTGGTTGTTCGGTATTGTCTGGTATTGGGTCGGCTTGTTCGGTTTTTGGTTCGGTTTGCACTGTTCCAATGTCGTTTATAGCGGTTCTGATTATCAATTCTGTGTTCCCAATTACATCATCGATATCTATATCACTTGGCCCCTCGTCTAGGTTGTCCGGATTTACCATCCGAACAGGTACGCTTTCATTCGGTTTCGGTTGGAATTCAAGGTAAACCGTTGCAATCCTCATACTATCTTCAAATGGTACAGACTTCTGATAATTACCAGTTGTTTTGTTCTGGTTGAATCCGTCTTTTTTCAATGCTGTTATAATACTTGCTTTCTTTTCATTCCATGTTGTCATTAAAGATCATCCTCTTCTTTTATCATAATCCTAGTATTATACATCTCTATTTTCTTATTGGCTCCGTTTGGATCAGTTTTGCCTTTGATATATACACGATGAGTAGTGTCATCAAATATTATATCAGTTACATCATACACTTTCACAGTTTGTTTAGTGTCGATTTGCATAAACGTCACGCATGGATATGTTACATCGTCGTTTATTGTTATTACGTCGTTATTCGTTGTTATTCCTCCTTCGCTAAATGTAAGCCGATTATTTGGCGAACCGCGTCTGGTGTGGTTGCACATCTGTATTTTTTCTTATATTCTTCCAACGCGTCTATCATAGACTCGTAGAATGTTATGCAGATTTTTGTTGATTCGTCTGTATCCATTGTCATAATCACCTGTGTTCAATTAGTACACTACTATACACCCACATACTATATATATGTTACCCGTGTAGTACAAACAGGTACTCTTATATACTATAGGTGCGTATATAGTATTGTTAAGATACTATAGGAGAGGAAAACAATCATGGACCGAAGACAAGAAACAACAATTGTTAAAAAAACATTGAAAGAAGCAGGAATAAAAGCCAGCGTATCGCACGGGAAAGGCACTGGTTGGGGATGGATCGAGGTAAATGTTGGGGATCCGAAAGAGCGAGATGGAATTGAAAAGGGGCCGGGCGGATGGGACAGATATACAGACATTGAAACAGAATTGCATGAAACAGTTATAAAACTTATACAGGACGTTACCGGTAGACACGGAAAATACAACGGTAATATCTCAATACTTGCACAATAGGAGGAAATGGAAATTAATTATCTTTTTTTGATAAATGCCGGTATTGTAGCAGGATTGTTATATTATGGGTATCTTATTTTTGGGTGTTTAAGGAAAGTAAAACAGGAGGCTTCAAAATGGAAAACAAGTACATAGTAACAACAGAACACGGCGTAACCCGTATTATGTACGCCAAGGACGTAGCAACAGTAAAAAACGAGTTTAAATTGATCATGCCTGGCGTGGGGCTTAGCAGAATTCAATTTTATGGGTGAATTTAGATGGGAGTATATAACATTGAATATTCATTATCAGACAAAACCGAACAAATATACATTTGGAAATGTATGTATGGGCAGGATCAGTGGGGAGCAGAGAATACATTTAAAAAAATTATGATGGATAAATTGGGTCTTCTGAGATCTGATTATAGAGTGATTATAGTAAGGAAGGTGGATTAAAAATGAATTATGATGAATTTTTGAAAACAAAAGGAATTAAATATAAGCCATCTGGATTTAAAGTTGAAAGTGTCAATGAAAAGCTTTTCGATTTCCAACGAGACATGGTAATATGGGCACTGGGAAAAGGGAAGGCTGCTATATTCACTTCAACGGGATCAGGAAAAACCGGGATGCAACTTGAATGGGCGAAACACGTAACAGAACACACCAAAGGTAATGTTCTAATATTGGCGCCACTCGCGGTAGCACAACAGACAGTGAGAGAAGGGGAAAAGTTTGATGTCAAAGTTCACCTGTGTAGGACGCAGGATGATGTTAAACCGGGTGTGAATATCACAAATTACGAGATGTTGCATCATTTTGATACGAAATCGTTTGATGGGATCGTAATAGATGAATCGGGAATTTTGAAATCATTCACGGGAAAAGTACGAAATCGAATAATAGAATCATTTATTGATACACCTTTCAGGCTTGCGTGTACGGCTGTCCCCGCACCAAATGATCATATGGAACTTGGTAATCATTCTGAGTTTTTGGGGGTTATGACACGAACCGAAATGTTAAGTACGTTTTTTGTCCACGATGGGGGCGAAACATCAAAGTGGAGATTGAAAGGTCATGCAGTTGGTGATTTTTGGCAATGGGTATCGTCGTGGGCTGTCATGATGTCAAACCCGGGTGATCTGGGTTATGATGGTAGCATGTTTGATTTGCCACCGTTGAATATCCATGAAATTGTGGTAAACAAAACAGGATATAAAATCAAAGAAGCACAAACGCTTATTGAACGCAGGGATGCAAGAAGAAACAGTATGCCCGACAGGGTCGCGTGTGCTGCTGAAATAGCTAATAATATTGATGATTCATGTTTGATATGGTGTGACTTGAATATCGAAAGTGATAAACTTACTAAATCCATTGATGGAGCAGTAGAAGTAAAGGGTTCGCAAGATGCTGAATATAAAACTGAAAAACTGTTAGGTTTTGCTGAGGGAAGTGTAAAAAAGCTAGTTTCAAAAGCAAAAATAACAGGCTTTGGGATGAATTATCAAATTTGTAATAAAATGATATTTGTTGGTATATCAGATTCGTTTGAGGCGTACTATCAAGCAGTAAGGCGTTGTTGGAGATTCGGACAGACGCGATCAGTTGATGTGTATATCATCACATCAGAAAAAGAGGGAGCTGTAGTTAAGAATATCAAAAGAAAAGAAAAGGAGTTCAATAAAATGCTTAAGGGAATGATAGCGGCAACATCTGAAATTACAAAAGAGAACATAAAGCAACTTACTCATGTAACTGATACATATGAAACCGAAGACGTAATAAGTGACAATTGGGAAATGCACATGGGGGATAATGTAGAATCAATCAAAAATATTGATGATGATTCAATACATTTTGTGTGTTATTCTCCACCGTTTTCTTCATTATATACATATAGTAACTCAGATAGAGACATGGGGAACTGTAGAAATGATAAAGAATTTTTCAATCACTTTTCGTATTTGGTCGATGAATTATACAGAGTATTGATGCCAGGTCGCTTAATGTCAGTGCATTGTATGAACCTCCCAACATCAAAAGTAAGAGATGGTGTTATAGGTCTTAAAGACTTTAGGGGTGATTTAATCAGACTGTTTATTGATGCTGGATTTGTATATCATTCTGAAGTAGTAATATGGAAAGACCCAGTAACGGCTATGCAGAGAACTAAGGCACTGGGATTGTTACACAAACAGATTAAAAAAGACAGTTGTATGAGTCGGCAGGGCATCCCCGATTTTGTAGTTACAATGAGAAAACCAGGGGACAATCCAGAACGGGTAGAACATACAAATGAGAGCTTTCCAGTTGGTGTATGGCAAAACTATGCATCTCCTATATGGATGGACATTAACCCATCCGATACATTGCAGCGTGCATCAGCAAGAGAACACGAAGATGAACGACATATAGCACCGTTACAACTCGAAGTTATTAGGAGAGTTCTTGAATTGTGGACTAACCATGGTGATACTGTACTTGATCCATTCGCTGGTATAGGATCTACCGGTTATGAAGCAATTCCACTGGATAGAAAGTTTATAGGGTTAGAACTGAAAAAATCATATTTTGAGCAGGCAGTTAAAAACCTTATAAATGCTGATAAAGAACTATTGAAACCAAAGCAGGTAGGATTTGAGGTATTCGAATGAACACACCTCTGCTTTACGTAGCTGGGCCGTATTCAGCTAATGGGATCTATACGGAGCAAGACCACGTTTACCAAGCGGAGCAAGTGAGTATCCAATTAATAATACAAGGATTTCATGTGATTTCACCCCACAAAAATACATCTGGTTATGAAAAATACGAAGATGGTAATATCACATTTGATACTTGGATCGAAATGGATTTGAACATTTTAAAGCGGTGTGATGGTATCTATCTTTTTGGTGATTATAAGAAATCGAAAGGGGCGACGATTGAGTTAAATTGTGCTCTTGAAAACAATATACCTGTTTTTTTAGGCGATATATATTCACCCAACAAATTAACGATTGATGAATTTGAATCGTATAGATTAATGTTTACATCAAAATAGAGGCAATACAATGACAGAAAATATAATGTGTATGTGGTCAAATAAGCAAACGTGTAAGTATCATCATTCACTAAAAACAGGATCAGAAGAATTGTTTTATGATAAATACTGTACTTTTTGCATGAAAGCAAAGCTTATAAATGAAGTTTCGAATATGAATCGGAAATTAGATCAAATGTTAACATTAATGAAGAAACAATAATAAAGAGGAATAAACAATGAAACTATATATAATTTCTAGAACGTCGTCGCCTGGTTTTGATGCATATGATAGTGCGGTTGTGGCAGCACACAATGAAGAAGAAGCACGAAACATGCACCCAAATGGCGATGTGTGGGTTGGTCGTGGGTATTATACGGACGGTATAGTAGACGGACAATGGAATTCAATAGATTTGTGGGTTGAACCGGAAAACGTTGTTGTTGAATATATCGGCGAAGCGTCAGAAACTATTAAAAAACCGTGTGTGGTCGTATCGTCGTATAATGCAGGATGATAAAATATTGTGAGATATTATACTTATATTTTTGATGAATATAAAATAAAACGATGTCCAATATACACATGGGGGCTGAACATTCCGATTGTAGAATTGGATAGCGCAAACAGATCATGTATTACATGTCGTCGGTTCTTGCAGATAATACCAACTCATCCTTACAGAACAGTCGAATGCACGGATGAAACAATTTTGAAAAAGTAGATATTTATATATGTTCATTTATATTGATCATTGTGATTGAAATGAACTTTAAAAATATTATATCAATATTCGTATTGGTGGTCGTTGTACTTACGGTGCTGCCATCTGCACACGGATATACGTTCGGACGCGGAACAATGCACGACGTGGAAACGTCTGATTTTGTATTTACATCCTGGGAAGGACAATACAATGAATTTGGAAGACTTGCAAAAGGTTGCAGGAACACACGATGACAGCTACATATCAAACAATGTATTATCTGATTATGATTATATGTTATATCCTGACACGAAACCCATTTGCACATTTACGTTTGACGGGATAGGCTCACTGTATGGGTATCCACACACCGGTTTGCAGGAGATCGGGCCCAATCTATATGGTATAGGGCCACACTTGGATAACATTGGGCCACATATTGATACTACCCCATACGGTGGATGGGGAGAACCAACCGAAGTGGGCACATACGGCCTATTTCGTCCGGGTCTTTATGGTAATTTTTATGGGTTAGATGTAATTTAATCCGTCTTTCTTTTTTCTTTTTGGGCCACATTTGGCCCTTGCTGTGTCTTGTTTTTAGTAATCGTTGTCAGTATACGGAGATAACTTTATATACTTTGTTAACATAGTATATATTGTGTACGGGGTACACAGGAGAGAAAACAGATATGGCAAATGACACAGAAACTGCAAATGGACTAGGACAAA
>LGVF01185911.1_pt1 | contig 10250 bp, 10 predicted proteins | sample 469901 | NCBI WGS metagenome assembly LGVF01 (sample SAMN03893561, study PRJNA290197) | marine sediment metagenome | material: sediment; isolation source: combined push core samples #3730, #5133, and #5579 collected at Hydrate Ridge | place: Pacific Ocean: Hydrate Ridge | reverse complement strand
AGGTAGAGGTGGTAAGTGTTTCCATCTACAGTCTTTACCAGATACGTAAGATCATTAGGGGACAGATCTCCCTTGAACGTCCCGAGCAGCTTGCTCACCTTGTTGTGTCGACCGTCGCTCGAAAACCCGAGAGGCCGCTGAACTCTGTTATCGTAATCTACGTTCACGGCACGCTGAATCCATTCTACCTGCCCCTTGCCAATCGCTCGCAATGCATGTTCCATTTCAAACTTCCCCTTTCCCTCAAAACAAAAAAACCACAAAGGTTATCCGGTCTTCCGACCATCATGGAAACCTTCGTGGCTTCAAAACTGAAAAAGGCCATGAGACATTAAAAGAGAATCATCTCTCTTAAGCCTTCATGGCCTTTTTTATTACCCTATTTTCTCGCCGTCCAACTGTTTAGCCTTCTTGGCTAAACCTGAGATCATGAGATCATGAGATCAGGTGTATACCAGAAAAAAATGTTTGATGTAAACCATTTTCTTGAGTTTTTGAAAAATAGTTTTTCATTAATCAGAAACTATTTTTCAACAACTCAAGCGCTTTTAAGGCCCGATTTACAGTTCATCCAGGATATGCTTTGCCGCTTCAAATTCCTCATTTGCCTTCAAGACAAGGTCTGAGGCGGCTCTTAGGTGTTTCGAAGCTTTAACAAGTCCTTCAGCTTCCAGTTCCTTAGCTTTGTCCAGATAGCTACCTGTGTGCGCCCGATTGTGCTCGATCCAATGGTTAATCAAAATAATCAACCGTCTTTTTTCATCCTCTAACATCATTATGTTCCCCTTCCGGCAAGAGCCCATAAAAAAAGGCCATAGGTCTTTTAAGTATCAAAACCTTCATGGCCTTATTCAATTAATTCGAACTTTGCAAAAAAACCGGCTCCCTTCATGGCAGCCGGTAGACGCTTTCCGTTAACAGATCTTGATCTATTGCGCAAGAGCTTTTTGCCTTGACTATTATCGTGTTAGCTTTCGCAATCACCTGCCTGCCGGCAGGCAGGCCTGGAAAAAAAAGTCCTTTTTACAGGTGCATCAATTTTTTGCTTTGCGTTGCTTTTGTTTCTTGACAGCGGTCGGATATTATGCCACTTATCCATGGGAAAATAGTATTTTTTTGATGGTTTGGCAACTAATTGATTTAAATTTATTTTTGGGAGGTTTTGATATGGCGGTTTATATTTTTGGGCATAAAAATCCTGATAGTGATTCTGTTTGTGCGGCCATTGCTCTGGCCGATCTGAAAAACAAGCTTGGTGTGGAGTCCGTACCTGCGGTACAGGGCGATCTCAACCCTGAGTCAAAGTTTGTTCTGGAAAAATTTGGAGTTAACGCTCCTGAGCTATTGAACAGCGGCGCCGGCAAGCAGGTTATTCTTGTTGACCATTCTGATCTTGCTCAAAGTCTGGATGATCTGGCTGAAGCTGAAATCCTCGGGATAGTCGATCATCACAAGCTTGGCGATGTAACCACCCCTAATCCATTGGAAGCCTGGATATGGCCGGTCGGTTGCAGTTGTACCGTGCTCAAGGCCATGTATGATTTCTTTGGAGTTGAGATTCCCAAAGATATTGCAGGGATCATGCTTTGTGCTATCTTGAGCGATACCGTTATTTTCAAATCCGTTACTTGTACAGATAAGGATAAAGAAGCCTGCGATGCTCTGGCCAAGATAGCTGGTGAATCTGATCTTAAATCCCTTGGCATGGAGATGTTCAAGGTAAAATCCGCTATTGAAGGTACTCCTGCCAGAGAATTGGTATTACGCGATTATAAAGACTTCGACATGAGTGGAAATAAGGTAGGTATTGGTCAGCTTGAGGTCGTAGATTTGTCTCTTCTGGATAGTGTCAAGCCGGCTCTGGTTGAAGATATCAAGGCCCTTAAAGAAGAAGGCGGCAGGCACTCTGTTTTCCTGATGCTGACCGATATCATAAAAGAAGGCACTGAAATGCTTATTGCCTCTGATAATCCTTCCATAGTGGAAAAGGCATTTGGCGCAGCCCCTGAGGAAGGAAAAGTCTGGCTGGACGGTGTTATGAGTCGTAAAAAACAGGTTGTGCCGAATTTTGAAAAAGCTTTTGCCGCTTAAGTTTCCGAGTCCCTTAGTCCGGCTGTATGAAAAAACCCGGTACACAAATCTGTACCGGGTTTTTTAGGGCTTGCCCTTATTCCAACCGACCGCTTCACCGTGAGACCAAGGTTTCACCGCGGGGCCATATATCCGCCAGGCACCCCTTTTGGCGAGAGAACTATCTGCCACAACTGGTTTCTCCTTGCGCGAAAAGAGCCCGCACAGGCCATGAGATAATATTTCCACATCCTGTAGAATCTCTCGTCATAACTTTCTTTCAGCTTATCCCAATTCTCATGGAAATTCCTAAACCAGTGCATCAGGGTCTTATCGTAATCAGTGCCGAAATTATGCCAGTCTTCAATAACGAACAATCCTTCAATTGCGGCGCATATCTGCTTAGCTGAAGGCAGCATGGAATTTGGAAAGATGTAACGGTTAATCCAGAGGTCGATATCGGGAACGGAGAGATTTCCGCCGATGGTATGCAACAGGAAGAGTCCATCCTCCTTCAAGCAGCGTTTGACAACGCGCATAAAGGAAGGATAATTTTTGTAACCGACATGTTCAAACATACCAAGGGAGAGAACACGGTCAAATACTCCATTCAGACTGCGGTAGTCCTGCAAGCGGATTTCAACAGGAAGCCCCTGACAAAGCTCTTTTCCAACTTTTGCCTGGTTTTCGGAAACGGTGATACCGACTACTTTGACCATGTACCGCTCGGCAGCAAACCTGGCGGTTCCGCCCCAGCCGCAGCCGATGTCCAGAACCCGCATTCCCGGCTGCAGGTCAAGCTTCTGGCAGACCAGGTCCAGCTTGGCTTCCTGGGCTTCGTCCAGGGTGGATGCATTTTTCCAGTAGCCGCAGCTATAAATTAAGTGCTCGCCAAGCATGAGCCGGTATAGTTTGTTGCCAATATCATAGTGGTGCTTCCCGATACGAAATGCACGGAACGACTTCTGGAAGTTAAAGAGCCTGGTCTTTAGAACATCGAAAAGATCTGCCCACGGCCTGACCTTCTTATCCAATTCGGCCAAAATAATCTTGTGAAAGAATTCGTCAAGCCTGTCGCAATCCCACCACCCGTCCATGTAGGACTCTCCCAAACCAAGAGAGCCCTCTGCCAGCAATCTTGCATAAAGTTTATCGTTGTGGACCTGAGTATCCCAGGGACGGTTTCCGTCTATTTTAACATCGGCAAAGGATAATAGTTGCTGCGCTTTATGGAAAAAATTTTTTTTCTGATGCATAACTACCTCCCTGGAAAATTTTTGCTCTTGACTTATATGTGATGACGTTTAAAAATAAAAATATCAATCCTTGTAAAAATTGTAAAGAAAAAAGTAACCGTTCACGGAATAATAGAGTGTTGGAGTAATAGAGTGTTGGAGTAATGGAGTACTAATCAGATTTACCGGCAAAGCTAATGAACTTTGACTTGACCCAAACGACCAGGTTTTCTACACGTAAATAAAAAAGAACTCATATGCTTTTAAAACGCTCCATAAGAAGTGGATTCGGCTTTGGTCTGGCATCAGGAGTTATTACCACTCTTGGCGTAATTATTGGGCTGCACTCAGGGCTGCATTCAAGGAAAGTCGTTATTGGCGGCATATTGATAATAGGCATAGCTGATGCATTTTCAGATGCCCTCGGCATTCATATTGCCGAAGAAGCTGAAAAAAGACAGACGACCAGGGAAATATGGGAGTCCACAATCTCAACTCTGGTGTCCAAATTCGTTGTTGCTGTTACCTTCCTGGTGCCAATATTGATCCTTCCTCTTGCGAAGGCAATTATTGTAAGCATTGTCTGGGGGCTGTCCCTTTTGAGTGCCTTCAGTTTTTATATTGCAAAAGATTTGCATGAAGGGGTCTGGAAGGTGGTCACCGAACATCTTCTTATTGCCGTGGCAGTCATAATCCTGACGCATTTTATAGGTGTATGGATAACATCTGCGCTTTGTTAATTAAAGTGCCTAAAGTGAGCTAAAGTGCCTAAAATGCCTAAAGTTAAGGAATTCTGCCCATTGTATATAGGGGTCCTTAAGCCATTAATGCGCGAGGAAGGGGCATCCTGTGGCTTTGGGTTATCAATTTATCAATTAGCTATCACGCCGAAGGCGTACCATAACTTTAGGCACTTTAATATACTTTAGGCACTTTAGGCACTTCAACATACTTTAGACACTTATACCAAAAAGGAGGTTTAGGCTATGTCGGAAAAAAGACTATACACAGATTTTGAAAAGGCTGTTAATATAGGCCGCCCGCCAAACGTAGTAAAGCTTTTCCCCAATTCAAAAGCCCTGATAGTTAGCGGAAAGTTTATAGACAGAGGTATGATTGCAAAGGGCAAGGCCATTGCCATGGCTGCAAACGGCAGAAACAACTTTGTAATACGAGGAGCCCTGCAAGCCGCCCAAAGGGCAAATGCAGCTATCATAATAGAGATCGCCAAGTCAGAAGGGGGAGCCGATGCCTATTGTGCTGTAAATTACTGGAATATCGCCAGGCAGGTAGATGCGTTGTGCAACGAACTGAAGATCACAATCCCGGTAGCTATACACGCTGACCATTATGGTATCAAGAAAGAGCAAGATATTGAAGGGGCAAAGATTGAGATTCCAACTCTGTTTGAAGCAGGCATGACATCAATCGCCATAGATGCATCACATCTGCCGGATGACGAAAATCTGCTCGCAAACCTGGAACTGGTCCCTTTTGTGCCGGAATGGGCCGGGCTTGAAACCGAGGTTGGTGAAATTAAGGGAAAATCAGGGCTTTCAACTGTAGATGAAGCTCTCTTTCTCATACAGGGTCTGAATGCCCATGATATTTTTCCGGATTGGATAGCCTTAAACAATGGAACAACTCATGGTATTGAGGCAAGCGACCAGGGGATACAGGTGGGTTTAACCGCTGAAATCCATGAAGCTTTAGCAAAATACAAGGTTTCAGGCGCCCAGCATGGCACATCAGGAAACAGCTCTGAAAGGCTGAGAGAAATAGCAGCAAAAACCAGAACTACCAAGGCAAATGTAGCTACAGCCCTTCAGATGATTTCATGGGGCCTTGAAGTTAACGACTACGGAAATGCCATACTTGACGATGACGGCAACTTCATCAAGATTAAAGGCAAAGGTGTAACGGAAGAGATGTGGGCGGAAATAGTCGCATATGCCGAGTCAAAGAAAATTAAAGGAGGAAATTACAAGAAACTCAACCTTCCATTTGAAAACAGGCTTCTTGGACAGCCAAAAGAAATTAGAGAAAGAATGGTAAAAAGAGTTGAAGAATTTATCCATAATATGCTTGTAAATGTATTTAATGCAAAAGATACAGCGCCGATTACTATTGAGGAAATCCTTAAAACCGGCACATATAATCCAGGAGCAAAAGCAGAGAGGCTTGAAGATCCTGATGAATGGACGCCGGAAAAGTTAAAAAGGCGTGCAGCTTCAATTACAACAGGCAAGGGGCCAAAAGGAGATTGTGACGATTAACAATGCGAAAAAAAACTCATTGTCATTTTTGCGGGGAGCGGCTTGTTGAAAAACTGCTGGAAGGAAATGCGCGCCTTTTCTGTGAGCACTGCAACAGGCCAATTTATGAAAATCCCATACCGGCTACATGTCTTGTTGTGATTAACAGTATGGAAAGAGTGCTTCTTGTAAAGCGGAACACGGAACCAAAAAAAAGATTCTGGTGCCTTCCTGGTGGATTCATAGAGCTTGGTGAGACACCTGAAAAGGCGGCCTTAAGAGAGCTGAAAGAGGAAACAGGGCTTTCAGGCCGGATCGACATGCTCCTCGGTGCAACTTCAAACCACAGCCCTCAATACGATACTGTACTTATGGTTGGTTATCTTGTTAAAAGTTATTCCGGCACCCTTAAAGCCGGGGACGATGCATCTGATGCAGCTTATTTTCATCCTGATGAACTGCCGGAAATCGCTTTTGAAAGCCACGCGAAATTCATCAGGATATATTATGCAGCCTATGCTTAAAAAAAAGTGCCTAAAGTGCCTAAAGTATATTAAAGTGCCTAAAGTTATGGTACGCCTTCGGCGTGCTAATTGATAACTGAGATAACCCAAAGATAAAAGGAGCTCGCCCCCTTGTGCATTGATGGCTTAAGCAACCTTATAAAATAAGCAGAATACCTTAACTTTAGGCACTTTAGCTCACTTTAGGCACTTTAGCTCACTCTTTTACCTATAGAGACCAACTCTATGCATGAAAGCAATTTTCATTTATAGAAACACCTAAGTTGGAGCAGTATATGCATATACCTTCTTATCAAATACGTAACATTCTGGAAGTTTACAGCAGGCAGCTTAGTCAAGATAAAATTTTAGAGCGGCCGATTGACAACATCAATAAAATTGCTGAGGGAAAGCGCCAGGCAATTATCAACGATGTTACCGCTGATATTATTAACAAAATTTCTCGCCTCGATTTCCATGATGAGATTGATCGTGAAATTTTGTTTCAATTGCAAGATGAATCAGGAAGGAGCCCTGGATTTAAAAGCCGGGAAAAAACTGAATTTGTGTTTAATGTGATAGACAGAAACAACAAAAAAACCACTCATACGCTTTCCGTGGAAGATCCCGGTTTTCTGATCAAACGGCTTGAACAGCTTATTAAAGAAGCGTACGGCAACAATGTGGAATTTTAGGGCTCGCTCAAAAATGTGTATTTATTTTTGAGCGAGCCCTTAGATTTTCACACGCTTATAAAACTCCATAAAATTGCCGCTGCAATTGCTGAACCGATAACGCCTGATATGTTTGGCGCCATGGCATGCATCAAAAGAAAGTTTGTAGGGTCCTCAGTCTGACCGACCACCTGAACCACGCGGGCAGAATTAGGAACAGCCGATACACCTGCAGCGCCTATAAGCGGGTTTATCTTTTGACGCAGAAAAAGATTCATGAATTTTGCAAAGATAACGCCCGATGCTGTTGCCACAGCAAAGGATGCAGCACCAAGGGCAAAAATACCTATAGACTTACCAGTCAAAAAAACATCGCCCTGTGTGCTCGCGCCGACAGCTATACCCAGCAATATAGTTACTGTATCGATAATAGAAGAGCGAGCTGCCCTGGCAAGACGTTCCGCTACTATACTCTCCTTTAAAAGGTTCCCAAAAAAGAGCATGCCAAGAAGAGGGAGCGCACCCGGAGCTATGAAGCAGCAGAGTAAAAATCCGACGATGGGAAAAATCAGCTTTTCTTTCTTTGAAACCTCACGAGGTTCTTCCATCTTTATAAGCCGTTCCCTGCTGGAGGTGAGCAGTCTCATGATGGGCGGTTGAATTACAGGAACCAGGGCCATGTATGAATAAGCGGCAATCGCAATAGGACCTATCAGTCGCGGAGCGAGTTTGGCTGTAAGAAAAATAGCTGTCGGCCCGTCGGCCCCTCCGATAATACCTATTGATGCAGCTTCATTCGGAGCAAAGCCAAGTGCAAGAGCGCCCAAAAAAGTTGCAAAAATTCCAATCTGGGCCGCAGCTCCCAAAAGCATCAATGATGGACGTGCAAGCATTGCAGAAAAATCAGTAAGGGCTCCGACGCCTAAAAAGATCAAAGGTGGATAAATATCATGGATGACGCCGTAATACATGTAATTCAAAAAACTGCCCTTTTCATAGATTCCGAGTCCAAAATCCCTGATCACAGGAATATTGCCCATCAATATACCAAAACCGATCGGCACCAGAAGAAGCGGTTCATAATGTTTTGCTATTCCTAGATAAATAAGCACGATGCCCACCAAAATCATTATGATATTCCGATAGTCGGCCAGCGCTAAACCGGTATTGGACACAAATTCCATTAACAGATTTTCCATTGATTAAACTCCGCTCCCTTCCTTTTAGTAATAGTTCGGCCACAAAGACACTAAGGCACTAAGATTATAATATAATTCTCTTAAAGTTCATAATTTGGGAATTTAGGAATTTCTTCGCAATTCCTCAGTTTATCAATCATATCCCTCCTTTGTGTCTTTGTGCCTTAGTGGCTAAACTGTTACCTTCCTTAATATTTTTCTCAATCTCATGATTCCATAAGAAATAGCCCTTTCCGTCAGGAATTATTAGTTTTGCCTGAAGTAAATCGTTAATGCTTGAGTGTGGGTGCAACAGTCCGCATTTTTCAGAAAAATCGAGAAGCTTTGGGAGCGGGAACGGTTCACCCATCCGTTCAATTAAAAGTTTAAACTGACGAGCAGACTCTTTAACATCATGGGGCAGAGTCAGATCAGGGGTGGCTGCATCCTGTCTGTTTTTTTCTTGCCGCAGTTTTTTTATTCGTTGATAACAATTATCCCAAAATCCAAGGATCTTGTGAATCTGGGAAACCGCAAAAGAAAGAAGTAAAAGCCCTGTAAAGACGATCGAGATTCCCAAAGCAGACATGGCCCAGCCGTTATGAGCAGAAATTGCTTCTAAACCAACCAATTAATACCTCCTTATAAGAAAAGTGCCTAAAGTGAGCTAAAGTATATTAAAGTGCCTAAAGTTAAGGAATGCGCCTTAAGGCGCTGCCAATTTTAACTAAGAGAATTAAAACATGCCTTGGTACTAGGCGCCTGAGTTAACTCGCCCAAGCCTATATACCAAGTCTGGTTCAGGGTTAAGAAATTCATTCATTTTTATATCAGAAATTTGCAAAGCTCAAGCGGCATTGGGGTTATCAATCAGCGCGCCGGAGGCGCATTCCTTAACTTTAGGCATTTTAGGCATTTTAGGCACTTTAGCTCACTTCTTTGTTCCTGTGACAAAAGGCATCCTTTCTGCAATGATCTTGTTGATTATTTTCATAATCTTATCACCCAGCACAGAATTGCTCTGAATAAGACGAAAAAACTCCTGACCCGGCATCGATAGAACCGCACCATCTGTAAGCGCCACTGCTGTACCTGTATAACGAAAAGGGGTGACAACTGTAGACCAGCCCATAATATCGCCCTTTTTGTGCAGAGTAAATGCCCGGCCCTCTTTAAAGTAGATCATAAAATTGCCTGATAAAATAATAAAAAAGGTGTGGGCAGGATCGTCTCTGCGCATAAGAACTTCTCCCTCTGTTACCCTGATTTGGTGCATCAAGGAAGCAATCTGCTCCAGCTCCGCATGGTTCAGATCCGGAAACAGATCTAATGATTCGAGCGTATGAGTGTCTATAGACATTATCTAATCCTTTAGTAACTGCTCAGGTAGCCACAAAGGCACAAAGACACAAAAGTTTTTTATGAACTTCACACAATTATCTGAAAACTTTGCCAATTAAAATTACCAGGAAAGTGTCCTGGTTGTCTTTTTAAGGGCCTGAAAAGAATAATACTCTAATCTTGGTGCCTTGGTGTCTTTGTGGCTGAATAGTTACGTTTTTTAAAGCAAAAAGGTTCTGTGGAAAAGTATGCAAAAACCGGAAGGTGGTCCGAATACCCCTTGCCCAGATGCTTGCCTGTTCTTTTTTTGGCCCTTTGCCAGCGATATATGAAATTCCCTTTGAATAGGTAGGGTGGGTCGAACTTGTCAAATGAATTATCAACATAGGAGATTCCCTTATTATCGTAAAGCCCTTTAGATACGATAATATTATCAGGGCTGTTTCTGTTGCCGGAAAAGATGTAAGACCAGCGCCTCTTTTTATTGATTTCAAGCCATAAATTATACAGATATTTATTTGACGTCTGCTGCGTCAGTATTTTTTCATCGACCATTTCAGAATTTTTGACTGTCATTAAGATATGATTGATTCCGGTAATGCCGGCGGTATCATTTAGCCGGCGACAATTTTTAAAGGTCTTATATTCGTTGTAGTTTGAATTAAAATCACCTGCCAGTATAAAGTCAACATTTCCCTTTAGTTTGTCAATCTCTTTCTTAAGTGTTTTGGCGTAAGCTATTCTCAGACTTTCAGGACCTCGTTTTGACTTCCAGTGATTGATAAAGAGAATAAGCCGGCTGCCGTTGATATCAATGGTTACCTTAAGAATGTTTCTCGCAAATTCATCGGCAACCTTTATCTCTTCTTTCTTGATAATCGGAAATTTAGACAAAACAGCACATTTCACAGGCGTTGCCCTGGAACCCGCGATTTCAAAATAAGGGTAACTCACACCAAAGTCTTTCAACCTGTTGCGTAAAAAAACAAGAGAT
>LGVF01213227.1_pt1 | contig 10255 bp, 9 predicted proteins | sample 469901 | NCBI WGS metagenome assembly LGVF01 (sample SAMN03893561, study PRJNA290197) | marine sediment metagenome | material: sediment; isolation source: combined push core samples #3730, #5133, and #5579 collected at Hydrate Ridge | place: Pacific Ocean: Hydrate Ridge | reverse complement strand
CCTCATTATAGAATTTTGCCTTATACTGAACATCTGATTTGGAAAGTTGTTCGGCATCTATAACACTTTGTAATTCATCAAAAGATTCACAGCTTATAGCTAAACCGTTTTTTACAAAGCCATAATAATCATTCATTCCTATATTTTTGGAAAAATTATGATATACCGATACAACATTTAGCATCACAGCTTCAACATGTATAGACGAGTCTCCTGATACTATCATATCTACATTTGACAAGAATGAAAAAGAATTTTCCGTTTTCGATGCAGATACAGAGTAAGATTCATGTGATTGCAAACGTGTATCATTAGGATGACCACGCAACACCAAATATAAATACGGAAACTCTGCAGAAATTTTATCGGCAATATGCAATACGTCTTCTATCCTATCGTTTAAATTATAGCATATTCCAAGCTTATTTACTGTGGTGTTTGCATTAATATTACGAGAATACTTGTCAAACTTAGGAATTCCAACCAACTCAATAACACTTTTAGTATCAGAGATTGACAAATACTTTGATTTGGAATCCTCTCCTTCAAGAAGTGATAAATCATACTCCAGAGGCGGGAAATATTTACTAACCGATGCATGCTGAATATAAACAGTTTTTATATCACTGATTTTGGCTGCCAGCAAGACACCTCTTGAATAAATATTATGATCGTTGGTGAAAACAATTTTCCTGGGTTTATTATTATAAAATATTCTTACATATTCATCAACTATACCATATGATTTAAAAATCATTTCGAGACGAGACAAGTAGTTGGATGCAGATGACTTATCAGATATAACCATCAACCATATAAAAAAGAAAACAAACTCTAAATCGTGTAAAAACTTAAATTTTGGTAACAGAATATCATATTCAGCATCAGACCTAATACCTTCGATCTTCCACGGTGAAACAAATTTTGTTTGATTCTTAAGAAATTTAAGAGATTCATAATTATTAACTGTTTCGATAAACGAAACATCTAAATTATGTACAAAAGTATTGACCTTAAAAAGCAATAAAAAATCTTTTATAACTTCCTTGAGTATTATGAAAGTCTTTGCAAAAACAGATTTTGGAGAAATTACTTCAGCCTGATTAGGGGAAATAATATTTAAATAGTCACCCAACCACAAATACATCTGACTGTCTACAAATTCTTTTTTTCTAACAAACCTCTCCATTCTTACTTTGTCTAAGATAATATGTAACTATAATGGCTGTAATTAAAAACAATAAGAAATATGTAAATGAAAAAGCTATAACTCCACCTTTTAAACCATAATATTCAATTCCAAAATACATTAATACAATATGAATGCTTGTAGTTAAAAAAGAGACAGAAGACATAATCCTATTTTTCTTAAAATAAAACATATAATTAACTACCATAAAATACATGCCCTGAAAAGAATAACCGAGTAATACGTAAGGAATATACTCTATCGCTTCATGAAATTCGGTTCCGAAAACGTATAAAATCACAAATCTGAAAACTACATACATTAGAGAGGACAGAACAAGAATAGATGGAATATAAACAAGTATTATTCTGAATATTTTTTTACCCTCTGCAGGGTCTTCAACAATTTTAAAAAAATATGGTACCCACGATTTATTAAATGCAGTAGTAATAATTCCAAGAACAATACCAAACTGCAAAGCAACAGAATAAATACCCGTTGAAGCTTTACCCAAAAGAAACAGGATAATTATTTTATCAACGTTTTGTTTTATCCATTGACTTATTTGATGAACCAAAAGTGTTATACCATATTTATAAATAGAGTAGTAGTATTTTGATTCGCGAACAACAGTTAAGCTATATTTTCTATTTAAAATAAAAACTGTTACAACAGCCAAAGAAGCTGTTCCAATAAGAATACCATAAGCCCTACCACTCCAGTTATAACCTAAAGAAACAACAAACAAAAGAGAAAAAATTATTTTAATAAGGCTTTCTGAAATTTGCAATGAAGCAAAGATTAATGGTTTTTGCTCCAAAATTAATATTGATAAAACAAGGTTATTAACATTAAATAGCAAACCGGTCAAGCTGATAATTAGTGACCAGTAAAAAGTAATTTCAGGCAAAATCAATTGATTAACAAACAGGCCAATTAACAAATTAATCAATGAAATAATGATAAAAATCACTATAGAAGATGAAATAATTTTACGTTTTTGTTCCGCTGTACTCGAATAGTAATTCAGATTAATATATCCAACAACACTAAAGCCAATTAAGACAGTAGCAAAGCTAAGTAATGAGTTATAAATAGTCAATACTCCGTAATCGTCGGCACCAAGATATCGAGTTAATACAGGCAATAATAGAAATGGTATTGCCTTATTAACTATATCTGCCAATACGAATATCGCAGTATTAATGGTTAATTTATTACTCAAATTAATTTTAGTATTTGCTCCTCACCAAGAATGTTTTCAACAAAATCTCTAAATGCTCCGTCGCCACCTTTCACAGGACTTACATAATCAACCAAGTTTTTAATATAATCAGGAGAATTAGCAGGAGCACAAGAATAACCTACCTTTTTAAGCAATGCAATATCTCCAAGGTCATCGCCAATATAAGCTACATCATCCCATCCAATATTAAGCTTTCTGATAATTTGCTTAGCGATTGCAACTTTATCTGAAATACCCTGATAAAGGAATTCAATTTTCAGTTTATCGGCTCTTCTTCTAACTATTTCAGTATCCTCTCCCGTAATTATACCTACAGGAATACCGAGTTTCTTACAAAAAAGAACTCCCGCACTATCAGACGTGTTAAACTTTTTTAGTTCATTACCAGTTTGATCATAATACATCCCCGCATCAGTCCAAACTCCATCAATATCGGTAAGTACAATTTTAGGTAATTTATTTTTCAACATTATCAGAATATATTATTTCATTTTCGGGAATATCAACTAATACTTTTTTACCTACTAACATTTTTTTATCAGCCCACTTAAATCCATCCCCAGGACTCAGCATATGTATATCCTCTTCAGTAATTAGGTCTCCTTTAAGTAACGATTTATTTGTAGCAATTGATCGTTCTAATTTTACTCTAGAAGAAGATACTGATTCTGAAACAAAAATATCATTTATTCCCATTGCTTCTTCTATATTTCGAATATCTCTTACCATTCTCCAAACACCATCAACTCCTAGTGATCCTGCTTGGTCAGTACCTTTCATTTCTCTATCAAGAGTTATATGCTTCTCAATTATTTTAGCTCCCATTGATACTGCCGCAACAGGTACAGAAATACCTATAGAATGATCAGAATAACCTACAACATAGTCCAAATAATTATCTTGTAAATATTTAATCGTATTAAGATTAATGTTAGAGTATTTTGAAGGATATTCAGACAAACAATGGAGAATAGCAATGTCCTCATGATATTTTGTAATTACCTGTAATGCGTCATCAATTTCCTTTTTACCACCCATTCCAGTGGAAAGTATCATAGGTATTTTTGTTTCTGCCATAGCTTCCAAAAGAGGAAGGTTAGTTAAATCTCTTGAAGCTACCTTAAGCCTATCAGGAGTAAATAATTTTAAAAGCGATAAAGCACCAATTGCAGTTAAGGTTTCTACGAAATCAAGTCCATAAGATTTTGCATGTTTATAAACTTCTAGATGCTCTTCATCATTTAATTCTAATACCTCTCGATGCTCTCCATAAGTTTTCCCAAAAGAGTGCGGTGAATTATATGGAGCATTCATTGCTGTATTTGTTAGCTCTTCTTTAAGGTCTCGTTTGGTAAGCTTAACAGCATCCATTACTTTAAGTTCTCTATTAAAAAGATTATCTTTAATTGGTCGAGCCACAACATCAACAATTAATTTTGCAATATCTACTGATCCATTATGATTTTGACCAATCTCTCCTATTATATACGTATTTTTATTATTTCTCATTTTCTTTGATTTGTTTTATCATAGTTTTTTTTAAAGATTCATTTTTTTTCAGGTATTTTATTATATCTTTAAAATTAATTTCTTTTTCATCAGAGTATAAATCTGAATATATTTTTTTCTGGATGTCAAAATCTTCAGGAGTATCTAATGTCAACCTTACATTACTATTTTCTTCAAAAGATTTATCAACATCTATTAATTTAACGTTAAATATAATTGGATTACCAGAATGAATATAATTTGTAACATGTTCTAAAAAAATCTTCTCAGAAGTACTATTATTTACCTTTTTCAAGGCATCCAATTTAACACCCTCTGTCCATAATCCAAAATGAGATAATATACTTGGTCTTTTGTTTACTCTATATGAAACATAATCTATGTCTTTATTTTCTAATTCCTCAATTAGGGGTTTTATGTCTTCTGATATTAAAAAAGGATTATCTGCACAAACTCTTATTATATTCTTCACATTATATTTTTCAGCAGATTCAATAAACCTACTCAAAACATCATCTTCACTACCTCTATAAACATGTACACCCTTATTTATACCAATTTTTTCTAATTCATCGTCTTTTACGGAGTTTGTAGTAGCCAATATTACTGATTCTTTTCCATAGGATTTAATTAGCTTTTCTAATGTTATTTCAAGAACTCCTTTATTGTCGAAAAAGGGTAGAACCATTTTATTTGGTAGTCTTGTTGAACCAGTTCTAGCTTGTACTATTATTTTTGTAGAATCCATATTACCTCCCAATACTATAAACATCAAACCCAATCCCCTCCAACTCAACTTTATCAAGTACATTTCTACCATCAAAAACAAAGGCAGGTTTAAAAACTGATTTGTATATTTTATTCCAATCATAAGTTGTAAACTCATCCCATTCTGTCATTATTGCTAGAGCGTGACTTTCGTTACAAGCTTGGTAAGCATCGTTTACTATTTCTAATTTACTATCCAATGTTTCTTTTGTTAAGTGAGCATATTTTACAGAATCTAGTTCATGTAAATATAATAAGTCACTAATAATTTTTTCTTTTGAAACTTTAGGATCATAAACACAAATATTTGCTTGATTCTCTAATAAATCGGCTGCTACATAAATTGCTGCAGATTCTCTAGTATCATTTGTGTCTTTTTTGAATGCCCAACCTAATAGAGTTATCTTTTTATCCGAAACTGTATTAAATAATGTCGAGATTATATTCTGAGAAAAACGTTTCTTTTGATAATCGTTTAGCTTAATTACTTGGTGCCAATATTCTGCTACTTCAGGTAATCCGAAGTAATTACACAAGTAAACAAGGTTTAATATATCTTTCTGAAAACAAGAACCTCCAAATCCAACAGACGCTTTTAAGAATTTTGCTCCTATACGAGAATCTGCACCAATTGCTTTGCTTACTTCTTCTACATTTGCTTCTGTTTTTTCACACAATGCAGATATTGCATTAATAGAAGAAACACGTTGAGCCAAAAACGCATTTGCTGTAAGTTTAGATAATTCGGAAGACCAAACATTTGTTGTTAATAATCTTTCTGTAGGTAACCAATGAGAATAAACATTCACTAAAGCCTGTATTGCTTCTTTTCCACTTTCGGTATGTAAATCTCCGCCTATAAGCATACGATCAGCATCACGTAAATCATCAATAGCTGTTCCCTCTGCTAAAAATTCAGGATTAGAAAGAATTTCAAAACTAACACCTTCTTTTTTCTCGGCATTTAATATTGTCTTTATAGCTTCAGCAGTCCTAACAGGTAAAGTAGATTTTTCAATTACTATTTTATCGCTATTAGAAATACGAGCTATTTGACGAGCAGATTTTTCAATGAATTTTAAGTCTGCTGCCATACCTTTACCCTCTCCATAAGTTTTGGTAGGTGTGTTTACCGACATGAAAATCATTTCTGCTTTATCAATAGCAGCATCAACATCTGTAGAGAAAAATAAATTCTTTCCTCTTTGATTTTTAATGATTTCTGCCAAACCTGGTTCGTAAACAGGAAGTTTAGATAAATCTTCATCATTCCAAGCTGCAATTCTATCTGCATTTATATCTACAACCGTAATTGTATATTCAGGGCATTTCTCTGCTATAACAGCCATAGTTGGACCTCCAACATAACCTGCTCCGATACAACAGATATTTTTAATTTCTTTAGGCATTTACTTTCTTGATTTTGTATTCTGAAATGATTACTTTTCCTTTATTACACCGCTCCGCGACACCAGTCACATATCTAATGCTAGATAGGTGTATGGTGAATTTGAGTTTGGTAGGTTTGTTGCCGCGCAAAAATAATATTATTTACTTCAACTACTACTACTTAATGCCAATTAATGTTGAATAAATATTCATTATAAGTAAAAGCTTACACATGTAGACTACAACAAAGGTAACGTGTTCAATTTTAGGTAATTATACAGGCTTTACAAATAGATACTTACTCAAACATCATGACCATTAATAAAATCAATAAACCAATGCCTAATCCATTTATATCTAATTCTTACAATATGACGTAGAAAATTGTAACTATATAAGAAAGAAGTGCAAATATTATTTCCCAGTAACATTCTTCAACCAATTACCAAGAACTACTAATCCCCAAATTTGTGTCCAGTAGATACTTTTATCTCCTTTTTGATAATTACTCCACATATTTTGTATTCCTGTAATGTTAAATTCTGGGTAATTTTCAAGCTCTTGTAGATTAAGCTCAACAAAGCTTTTTAGCTCATTTTTAAGCCACTTATCCCAAGGAAAAACAAAACCCATCTTTTTGCGATTTACAATATCTGGTGTTAAAATATCTGGGAATGAATCTACTAACAATTTCTTTGGTGTAGTAGGGTATTTGTAATTGTCTGGTATTTTTAAAATGTAATCGATTAACTCGTGATCCATAAACGGCACTCTAACTTCTAATGCTGAGGCCATACTCATTTGGTCACTATCTCTTAATAAGATATGTTGTAAATAAGTATCAATCTCATTTGTTGACATGTTGTTTAATACAGTCGATTTATCATAATAAGAAATTACCTCAGACTGGGGTCTATTGAGAATTTTAGCAATATCATTATCTGTTGATTGTTGTCTGAATGTAGGATATAAACTTTGTATATCCCATCTTTCAGTTTGAAGCCAATTTGATACTTTCTTAACTTCTGCTCTAGTTGATTTATTAGAAATCGTCTTAGCTAAAGCAGTTCTTAGATATATTGGAACTTTATCAAAACTCTTGAACCTATTAAGTATATTCATTTGCTTGAATTGAGGATATCCTGCAAAAAGTTCATCTCCTCCAAGTCCCGAAATTGCCATTTTCACACCTTGCTTTCTTGTATGTTTAGAAACAACAAAAGTGTTAATTCCATCAGCCGATGGCGAATCCATAAAACTAAGAGCTGTTTCTATATCATCAAGCAAATCGTTGGGGGTGAGTTTTATTTCAGTATGATTTGTATTGTATTTTTTTGCAATTTTTTCGGCATATTTTGCTTCGCTAAACTCCTTTTCAGCAAAACTAATATTGAAAGTATTAATTGATGTATTACTAAATTTAGACATTAAAGCAACCATCAAACTAGAATCAATCCCTCCCGATAAAAATGCTCCGAAAGGAACATCAGAAACCATTCGCCTTTCTACAGATTTAGTAAGCAAGTTGTTAATATTATTCTTAATATCCGAATAACTATCTGTTATTAATTCCTCTTTATTTTTTTCTAACTCCCAATATTTTTCTTTTTTTATTCCCGATTTGCTTATTATTAAAGTTGTACCCGCTTCTAATAAACTTATGTTTTTAAGTATGGTATTAGGAGCATAAATAGTTTGAAATTTTAAATAATTCGACAGCTGCTGACTATTTAATTCTACCCCAACTTTCTCTGATGCTAATACTCCTTTTATTTGTGATGAGAATATAAATAAATCATCATCTTTAAAAAAATACAAAGGCTTAATACCAACTCTGTCTCTTGCTATAAAAAGTTCCTTTTTTTCATTATCCCAAATGGCAAAAGCAAACATTCCATTAAAATGTTTAACGCATTCTTTACCCCATTTATGATAAGATGCTATTATAACTTCAGAGTCAGAATTAGTTTCGAAATCATAATTTAATTCCTCTTTTAATTCTCTGTAATTATAAACTTCTCCGTTAAAAACTAAACTATATCTGTTTACACCAAATAATGGTTGATCGGCATTTTTAGAAACATCAATTATTGACAGTCGTCTGTGGCCAAGTGCTATATTTCCTTCAGCATAAACTCCTTCAGCATCAGGACCTCTGTGGGCAATGCTGTCGTTCATTTTTGTTAATAGAAAATTTGCATCTTCAAGTGGTTTATTGAAAGAGAAAATTCCGTTAATTCCGCACATTTAGGATAGGTGTTTTTATGTTTCGAGAGGTTGATTTAGTAAGAGTAATGATTCTATTATTTCCTTTTATGATCTTGTCTATTGAGAAATAGATTTACGATAATAATTTGTTTAGAAGTTACTCTATAGAATACTGTTACTTGTTTCACTAGAACATAAGCTCTAATATTACCTTTATGGAAAGAACCTATTTCAGGAAATGAAGAAAGTGTATTGATAAAGCTGTCAAATTTCAAAACAAATTCCTTTGCAGATGTTTCACCCCATTTATTTTCAAGATACTCTATATTTCTATCAAGTTTAATTTCGGCTCGTTTAAGTATTACAATATCTAAAGCCATTTTTTATACTTATCTCTAAATAAATCAATTGAAACCAAATTAGCTTCATCTTTACTTTCCTCTATAGAAATAAGTAACTCTTCTTTCTCTTCTTTGCTTAGATTATCCCATAATTCACCAGTATGTTCAATATCTTCAGTAATAACTACCTCTTTATCAAACTTTTTTAGAGCAGATATAACTTTTGTATAAATATTGTCTGGTATGTCAAGTTTAATAGTATGCATATTTTTATGTTTTATACAAATGTAATTAATATTAATTGAAAAAATCTATTGAGTTGGTGACAAGTTATAGCACAGAGTTAAACTAAGAAGTCACAGAGTAACCACAAAGCCTTTGTGAATCTTTGTGACTTCTTGGAGGTCCTTTGTGTAAAAATAATAAAATTTTTATGGTTATCCATCTCATCATAATAACAAACAAAAATCAATGAGACACCCCAAGCGCTCTATCGTTTTGTCCAATACTACATCAATAAAAAATATTAATTCTTATAATTTTTAATAACATCACTCAACTGTTTAGACCAGATTTCATTAGAAATCCTACGAGAAACAACCTTACTTCTATCGCTCATAATCTCCATTTCTTCTGCCTCTAAAATCATCATTTTTTTCATCTGAGTTTTTAAGTCATCAATGTTTTCAGATTTAAAAGTAAAACCATTTTCATCTAAGAAGCTTGTACCAGATCCAACTTTATTCGAAATAATCATAGGAAAACCAGCTGTAGCAAATTCATGTACTACCACTCCCCAAGGCTCGAAATGACTAGGCAACACAAATACTCCTCCAGATATGATACTTAATATTTCATTAGGTTGCAAGAATCCGAAATGTTCAATGTCCTCGTGTAAAACTCTCTCATCCCACAAATCACCTGTACCTATACATTTTAATTTCCAATTATTTGGAAATTCATCTTTTAGCTCAATAAATGCTGTCCATAAATCCTTGACCCCCTTATGTTCTATATATCTACCAATATATATGAAGCTATTTTCTTTTTGATAATTTACTTTTTCAAAAATATTGATATTAGCAACATAAAAACCAGTCAATATTTGTTCTTCGGAAAAGTTCAGTTTTCTTGCATAAGCTTTTTGAGGACTACCAGGAACCCATATATGAGAGAAGATCTTCTTTAAATAAAATGGACTAATAAGTTTTAGAACATGTTGTTTTAAACTTCCATCCCAATGGTTGTCCATAGTTAAAATTGTAGGAATGATATTCGAGTATTTTTTTACAATATCAACATAATCTTTATCCATCCAACCAGCGCAAATAATAACATCTGCATTAATATTCACAGCTAAATTGCTTAGTGATTCTTTATCAAAATTTTGCTTACTGTAAAGTTTTACATTGCCATTCTCCAAAAAACTGAATGGAGCTTCATTGTTTATTGGCCAATGAATAACGTGAAATTCCCCATCATAGTTATCTGAGAAATAAATAAAACTATTGAGAATGTAATCTGCTAGTTCGGTATATAAAACAAGTATTTTGCTCATGTATTAAATATTTGAATATTACACTTAATAAACATCAAAAAACCTGT
>LGVF01014151.1_pt3 | contig 10263 bp, 10 predicted proteins | sample 469901 | NCBI WGS metagenome assembly LGVF01 (sample SAMN03893561, study PRJNA290197) | marine sediment metagenome | material: sediment; isolation source: combined push core samples #3730, #5133, and #5579 collected at Hydrate Ridge | place: Pacific Ocean: Hydrate Ridge | reverse complement strand
GTAACTATAACGAAAAAACCAATGAGAACAAGCGGATCAGCTTCACGAATATTTAAATTAGTCATTTATTCCCTTGAGATGGAAGAACCCTACCTCTGCCCGACATCACCACAATCCGACCATGGCCAGATCACTGTTTGGATCAAAAGCCCCTGGGGACGATATGTACCTGCAGGTCTTGAACAATTGCTGTTTTCCGATAATTGTTTAAGAAGTGACAACATGAAGGCTTGTACTGAATAACAGCCAAAGGGCTGAAATTGGGGAGAACCGTCGACCGGCGGTTTTCGACGCAACCTGTATGGGCTTATCAAGAAAAGGCATGCCATGACCAAGGACCATACCAAAAGCCTGGGAAAGAATGTTTTCCAGCTCCGCTTTCAACTATTGTTTGTACTTATCATCCTCACGTTGCTGCTCAGCCCCATGCTGGGGGATCTCATCGGCATGCGGCGCCTGCTGAACGTCTTTTTTACCGGAATTCTTATCTCGGCAACCTTTGCCGCCAGCGATCGCAAATCCCAACCGATCATTGCCAGCCTGCTGGCACTGCCGATGCTGGCTTCTTACTGGGCTAATCTGTTTTTCCTCTGGCCGGGGATCACGATGATCGGACTGTGCTCCGGAGTGCTGTTCTTTTGCTATATCATTGTGGTGGTGATGGCCTATGTCCTGCGCAGCCGGCACATAACACAGGAGGTAATTTCCGGGGCGCTGGTTGTCTATCTGCTGCTGGGCCTGTTGTGGACCTTTATTTTCACCCTGGTGGAGCACCTTAATCCCGGCTCCTTTTCCTTCGCCAATTCCCTTGGAGCAGAAAATCGTTTCAGTTTTCTCTACTACAGTTACGTCACTCTCACCACCCTGGGCTATGGCGATATCACCCCATTGACGCCGACGGCCACCTCCCTTGCGGTACTGGAAGCGATCATTGGCCAACTTTATCTGACGGTGCTCATTGCCCGATTGGTGAGCCTTCACATCAGCCACAGTTCCAGGAGCGAAAAATAAGCCGCTCATTTCGGACCACAGCCCACCCCGCCAGGGATAAATGTTTTTGCAAGCACCTTGGAATAATCCATTTTCCCGATATCCATAAGTTAAGAAGGCAGGGAAAACAACAAGTCGTCTTGTATGTCCATCCACAACTAAGGGCATGATCGTTTATCTTCCTAAAACAGGAGACCATGACCAACTCCGAGCCTCTACTTAACGAACAGCCTCGGCTCTTCTGTGAGAAGAACACCGCAGACAGCTTGCGAATATCCCTGGGCGAGGACTGGCTACGGGACCTGCCTGCTGCGACTCATTCGGCGGGGGGAAGAAGGAGACATCGAGGTTCCGCAGCAGGAGGGAACAGTGAAAACCGTCATCGGTCACGCCCCGGCCAAGCGCAAGTTCGCCTATGAATACAAGGTCGATCCCTACAGCGATTTCGAACCGCTGCAGGAGGCTTTGAACGACATCGCCTGGGTGGCAACCGGCGGCGGCCTGACGCCGAAAGTAGCCTTCGCCGCCATCGGCGGTACAGCCGGCACCATTCTTCAAGCCACCGGCACGGCGGAAGGTATGCGCAAGTTGGTGCGGGACAAATCGCCGGCCGAACTCGACGACATCAACGAGGAAATTATGCGGCAGATGAACATCCCGGCCGCCGCGGCCATGGCCCTACTGGACAATCACCATTATAACCCCCAGGAAAAAACCTTTCTGGTCGGGGCCTTGCAAAGGATGGAAGGCGTCGCCCACCGCGGCACCTTTGTGGCCATCGCCGCCCGGGCGGATGATCCTTCGGTGGCCCGCTCCATGCGCATCCAGGCGGAAATGATGGCCGATTACGCAGACCGGGTAACAGGCGTCAACAAGGTCATCAATCTCAACGGCGTCCCCAGTCTCCTGCGCCAGGACGGGATCGTAGTCGGCCTGGTGCCCCCCTGGACTACGTCGCCTGGACTACGTCGCCTGGACTACGTCGCCTGGACGCAAGCCCTGCAGCGCAAGGAGAGCGCCTTATCCGCTACCATCGCCTGGTATCCAGAAACCCGGGGCAAGGAACTGCTGATCGAGGGACGTTTCGATCCAGCCGCCCGCATCGCCATGGAGGCGTTGGGATGGAAACTCAGCGAACGGTTCCGCGAATGACCACCGAATAACAGCTAGTTTCCGACTCGGAAACCCGCCCAGTGTTCATCCGGAAGCTCCGGATGAACATCAGCTAAGAACTCCTGCCCGACAGGCTGGGGTCAGACAACCGCAACCGTCATCCAGCGAAAGAAATGCGATGGACGATTCATCAACCGCGAATGACCAACAGTGCCGCCTCTCCTGCAGCCAGCCGGCTGCAGATCGGCTGCAGATTACCCTGGCCGGGGAATGGCGCCACGACCGCCAGCAGCCGACCAACGAAGCAGTCATCGGGTGTCTGGAAGGCTCCGCCGCCGTTCGCCAACTGCAGTTCGACTGCAGAGAACTGTCCGGCTGGGACAGCAGCCTGCTGACTTTTCTGCTTGGGGTCATCAACAAGTGCGAACAGACTGGAATCGTCGTGGTGCGGGATGGGCTGCCGGAGGGGGTGCAAAAACTGCTGCATCTGGCGACAGCGGTGCCAGAAAAAACAACCGCCATCAACAACATGGCTAAACTGCCAGACCGGTTGATCATGCAGGGAATGCAAAGCGGCCTCGCCTGGGGCCTGATCATCACCGAACCACAAGACAAGATGACCCTGACGGCCTCCGAGCCCCATACAGGCTTTGCGGCCCTCGGCGCCTGCACCCCCTACCCCGCCAAATAATCCTGGCAGCCGGGCTTCATCACCTCTGCGGAATGAAGCCCGGCCGCTATCAGCGTCGTGACCCGCCCAAAATACCGCCCAGCAAACCGCGTATGATCTTGCGACCAATCTGGCTCCCTACAGTTCTTGCCGCCTGCTTGGCCATGGTTTCGACCAATCCCTGCCGCCGCTTGCTACCCCACAACAGGTCCCCTAACATCCCCCGCTCTTCCGACTTTTCTGCCCCGGTTGAATCGGTAGGAATCTCGGTGGCCTTTTCCTGTATAGCGCGACGGTTCAGAATCTCGTAGGCTGACTCGCGATTTACTGGTGCATCATATTTAGCACCCAACGGGCTACGGGATCGCACCATCGTTCGCTCTTCTGCGGTAATGGCCCCCATGCGGCAGCGCGGCGGGCAGATCAGCGCGTGCTCAACGGGCATAGGAACGCCTTTTTCATCCAGGGTAGAGACCAGCGCCTCCCCCACTGCAAGCCGGGAGATGACTTCGGCCACATTGAGGTTGCGGTTGGCAACGAAGGTTTGGGCGGCAGTTCGCACCGCCTTCTGATCTCGAGGGGTATAGGCACGCAGGGCATGCTGGATGCGGTTTCCCAGTTGGCCAAGAATCTCGCCCGGAACATCATCGGGGAATTGTGAACAGAAGTAGACCCCCACCCCCTTGGAACGAATCAGGCGCACCACCTGCTCGATGCGCTGCCGCAAAGCTGGCGGGGCGTCGTCGAACAACAGGTAAGCCTCATCGAAGAAAAATACCAGCTTGGGTCGGGCGAGGTCGCCCACCTCGGGCAAGTTTTCGAACAACTCCGAAAGCAGCCAGAGCAGAAAGCTGGAGGATAAACGTGGTTTCAGCACCAACTGATCAGCGGCCAGGATATTAATGATGCCGCGACCGCTGAGATCGGTGCGCATCAGATCGTTAAGCTCCAGCGCCGGTTCGCCAAAAAAGGCAGCGCCCCCTTCCCGTTCAAGGGATAGCAGGGCTCGCTGGATCGCCCCCACCGACTGGGTGCTGACCAATCCATATTCGGTGGAAATCTCCTTGAGGTTATCGGCCACAAACCCGAGCAAAGCGCGCAGATCGTTGAGGTCCAGCAGCAGCAACCCCCGGTCGTCGGCCAGCTGAAAGGCAATCTCCAGTACCCCGGATTGGGTGTCGTTCAGTTCAAGGATTCGGCCAAGCAGGGTCGGCCCCATCTCGCTGGTTGTCGTTCGCACCGGATGCCCCGACCGACCATAGAGATCCCAGAACAGTACCGGGTTGGCCTCATTGACATAGTCCGCCATGTTAAGCTGAGTCACCCGTTGCCGGATCTTGTCGTTACTGACACCCGCCATGGCCAGACCGGAAGCATCGCCCTTGACGTCCGCCATGAATACCGGCACCCCCATCCGGGAGAAGCCTTCAGCCAGCACCATAAGCGAAATGGTCTTTCCGGTACCGGTGGCCCCCGCTATCAGGCCGTGGCGGTTGCCGTACTCGGCGAGCAGGTGAACAGGCCTTTCGCCTTTACCGATCAGTATCTGGCTCACGTGTCCCCCCCCTTGCATGGTTCAATCGTTAAGCGGTGTTTTTGAAGCGGGCGCCTTCCAGTACAAGGCGCGCCGCACCAAAAAATATCCTGTACTTAGGGCCAGGATTATAGTGGACATACCATAGAGCATCTCAGGGGAGGTCTCCTTGTAATCCAGGATGATGACCTTTCTGGATACAGCGACAAGTGCCACCAGCAAGACCACCTTAGCGGGAACTCTATTTTCCTGCAGGTAGGCTTTGATGCTCACCAGCAGTTCCAAGCCGATTAAAACCAACAAAAAGAAGCCGAACACTTCGAGCATTTCCTTCACATTGAGAAGATATCTCGGAGGCTCCATAAGCTGTTGGTAGAGTATGACGGCCAATTCAACGGTAGATACCAGAACCGCAATCATCATCAGCCCGAGCAGAACCGTAATAATTACTTTCTCGAAAATCGTATAGATTTTATCCATATGCAGCCTCCGAGTGGTGCACTTACAACTAGAATCTACCACCAATCCGTTAGTCGACATCTAAACCGAAGCTGGTGCTGCGCTTGAAATGAGTCCCGCACTCCTCTTCAAGCTAAACCATATCTATATTTTCAATGATTTCAGCGATCTGCCTATAAACATCCATCGGCCTTAAGCCGTTTTGTTCCCCTATTTGTTTCATAGACATCTCTGCCTGAGACGAAATATTGGCTTCTCTTAGGGCTTTTATGACAAATTCCATATCCAGCCCATGATTATCACATAGCTCCCGCAGGGTAAGCTTCCCCATCCCCTGACCGGGCTTTTTCGGCAGCCTTTTAATTTCTCCTGATGTTGCAGAAGGCTTGATCATTGCTAGATATATTTGTTGGGGAGAAACTCCGTTGGCAATGGCTATCTGCTTCAGCGATTGCGTATCGTTCTTAACAGTATATCCCGCTTCATGCAGGGATTTTGTGGCAACACGCAGATCAATACCTATATGTCTTGCAAATGATTGAATCGATGAAAGTTCTGCGTGTCCATAAGGCGGTTCGCCATATTTTTTAGCGGCTGCTTGTTTGATTTGGCCATTTAATTCCATAATTGTCGAAAATGGCGGAAACTGGACATAAGCTCCAACCACACAAATCACAATTAAGCAAAGGGCTATATTGAAGTCATGAGTAAATATCTTCAGCTGTCTGCTTTTATCTTTTAGATAGAGTTCAATATTGTCCCAATTGTAAGAAGTATGCAGCAACAGAGTGATTAAAAACAGTATGCCTACATTGATGTGGATAGCCGTCCACTGCTCTTTTGATAGCCCCCATAATTTCCAGTTGGCCCAATAGGCCACCCGCCCTTGAGGGACGATGTACAAAACAGCACTGGTCAGCAGAACAACAAACAGGGACAAAAAAGCTGTAAGCGAAACAATTCGTTTTATTCTCATCGTTCCATCCTCTAGAATTTTTTTCGTTGATTTTGGGTGGGCCACTCGAACACCGCATTTAAGGGCCACCACCTGACAGCCTTCGACAACCGACCATTATTACAGCACAAGGTAGCCAAGGTAGCGTCCTTCATACTTCATTAGCGAACCCTACTCCTATTCGCAGCAGAGATCAACGTTCAGGGCCTGCGCCCCTGTTACACAAACTCAACAGTCCCTCTTTTCTTCCCTGTTTTTTTCATAGTTCACTGCTACCTTCGTCTTCGACCTAAGGCATAGGGACAATGCCCCCTGGCGGGTCACAACAACTGGAACACCACGGTACAGTGGGTCAGCGAAACCTTTCCGGCGATTCGCAACTATGAGGTGATACGGGGCACCATTTTCGGCAAGCGGGAGGTGATCGCCAAGGCCAAGATGGCGGTGCTGGGGCAGGCGGTGGTCGATGAACTGTTCGCCGGACAGGACCCCATCGGACAACGGATTCGAGTACGAAAAACGCCTTTTCAGGTCATCGGGGTATTGGCGAAAAAGGGCCAGAACGGCTTGGGGGACGATCAGGTTGATGTGATTCTGATGAGCGTCGGCTTCACCCTGGCAGAGGGGGTATTCTTCGGCGTCTACCCGGCCCGCAAGGCCGCCGGTCTCAATCCCATCGACGCTCTGCGCCACGAATAACCGATTATCAATCGATGCAGGCCAATCCGCTGAATTCGTCATCGGCTTCGGTGATGAACTCGTCCAGGCGCTCCTCCGGCAGATTGGCCATCTCACCGAGGGTCGTGGTCTTCAGGGTGTCGATCTCCCACTCGGTGGTGTTGTAGGTGGTGTGGTAAAAAGACAAGCTCTTCTCTTCCTTCAACCCCATCTCCAGAAACTGTCGAGCGCCCTGACGAATCAGCTTCAGTTTGCGGCGAATGTCGTCCAGACTGACCACCGTCCAGACCCCCAACACGATGGGGCTCTCCAGATTCTTCACATCGCCGATGAATTCACCGCGCAACAGATCGTTCCGATCCGTGCCCAGATAAGGGACAAAATCCATATGCTCGGCGAGCTTCCGTTCGCAGGAGAAAAAGCGGCCACTTACCGGGTCGAGGGTGAAGATGATGTGGTGATGGATATCCTGTCCGTAGCTTTTGAACAGCATGCCCTTAAACGCTTCAAAATCGAACTTCTTAGCGAGAAAGACTTCATTGCGCTTGATGCGCTTGAAGATAGTCGCCAGCCAAACTTTGATGACTTGGTTTTCAATACGACAATTGTCCAACTCCTGGCGCAAAAATTTCCAATTATAGCCGCCATAGCGATAAAGCAGAATGCTGCGGTAGATGTCCCGCACATTGTTATAACGGCTGAACTGACTGATCAGATCGTAGCTGAAAATCTCCATCTGCCGCAGCTGCCAAATAAAGACCGCTACCTGAGTACGCGTGCTCCGCGAAGTCACCGACACCCGTTGGGAGATCTTGAACAAAGAGATATAGCGGGATTCGAGCAACGCCATCAGGTTGCTGCTGCTGCGGGTGCTGCGCTTCAGCGCGATGGTCCAGCGGGTGAAGCTGCCCGGCACACTCTCCACCACAATATTGTTCCTACCAAAGGTGGAGAATATCTGCCGGGTACCGAGACCCTCTCCCTCCTTAGTGGTCTTGCCGACGAACAGTGGCAGGCCTTCTTCCCCCCGCTCCAACCGATCCGGTTCGATGCCGACTCCATTGTCCTCGATGGTCAGCGTGACCCCTTCTGGGTGCGGCTGCAAAATAATGTCGATCAGCCCCCGCCGGCAGGCGCCATTGATGGCTTCAAGGGCGTTGGCCACGATGTTGATCAGCGCCCGGCTGTAGTTAATGTAGTTGCCGGCCACCTCAGGCACGTTGCCCCCCAGAGTCAGACGAATGTCACAGGCCACCGCCGCCGTCTCGATCACCGGAATAACCCGTTCTTGAATCAGCTCCTTGATATCCACCTTGTGCATCTCAGAGATTTTGTCCTCGTAGACGTTCAGGGTGTTGAGCAGCGCCGTCGTCTCCCGGTTGACGTCCTCCACCACCTTATGAAAGTTATCGACGGAAATCACCCCGATCATGTCGAGCAGTACCTTAAGGGACTTGCGCGCGTCGTGGCGTACCCGGCTCAATTGCTCCGCCAGGGAAAAGTCCTTGCCGTGCAGCCGTTCCATACGCTTGGCAATAGTCTGCGCCTGCCCCGCCAGCAGCGAAAAAGTCATTTTGCGATAGACGGTGCTCTCTTCATACTTAAAGGCCCGCGCCGTAAAGAAGCTCACCACGCTGCCGAGCTTTTCCCACACATAGAGATAGATGGTGCTCTCGGGAGGCACCTCGCCCGCCAGCTTTTCGACAAAAGCCGAACCGATGCCCTTACCCCGACCAAAGGGACTGGTCACCTGGGTATAAATATGAAAGCGAGTCTGCTTTTTGTTGGAATAGACCACCAGGTAACCAAGAATCTCCCCTTCCTCGTCCCACACATAGCTGTGCAGGTAATCCATGTCGATCTTCTTGTCCTTGACGTAAGGCGACGGGATCAGCACCGTATCGATGTTCAGGAACGGAATCTTGCGGATGCGCTTTTCGTCTTCCGGGGTCAGACCGCGAATGTAGGGGAATTCAGATTTTTCCTCAGACATGATCTAGATTCGCCTTTCTCAGAAGTGCTCCCGTTATCAGCTCAGGAAACAGGCGGATTCATTGTGGTTGTTACCGCGTTATTGTAGCGTGGATAGGATTAAATTGCATCTGTAACGGTAGTATTCTGATACCGTGACACCTTCTTCAGCTATCCGGGGCACCTCAAATAGTCATTTGAAATATGCAGGTTTCAGATTGTCAATTCAAGGTTACCAGACAAAAACCTCGGTTACCAAATTGACACCCACCCATAATATTTAAATGCACTTGGCTAAAAGATATTTTGAAGTATTGGCTAGGCATAAGGGGCTAAAAATATAACAGTTATGCCCACTAGCGCAATTTTTCCACGAACCTCTGTTGCCAGGAAGTTTGGTCGAACCGAAAGGAAACATGACATGCCAGCCACCATTTTAAGCCAAGATATTGTAGCAATCTGCCTATTTCACGCTGACGGGAACATCGACTTGTCCCTAGAGAATATCCTTTTTCATGTGGAGACTTATCAGGAAGGACACAATCGACATTTTGGCATTTCAAGGGGGGATTTCCGTGGGCTATTCTACAGGTTGATCTTTATGGAACTGGGAATGAAGAAATTTGGGGATGACCTTAACGATATACGGTTGAGAGGTGTTATCTCTAAGATACTTACGTACCACTCTGCATATTTTAATGACGAAGGAGAGCATTGGATCAAAGATGATGTAAGGTGGCATGAGGAAGATCGATCTGGTTACAATGTAGAAGCATATCAAGAAAAAACACAACGAAAAGAAGACATGCATATATTTTTTCAGCCACACGAACTTCGTGCACTTAATCCCATAGTCGTTAAAGAATTTATGAAAAAAACACAAATAACAGATTCGATTTCATACCATTGTTCAAGACCGGGAGAATCGAGTTAAAGCGAAGAGTTCACTCGCTCCTGCGAATACCTCCGAGATCAACCCCACCAAGCATTAAACAACAAAGGAGCAACACCAAATGAAACCACGCATCAGCATGATTACCCTAGGTGTTCGCGATCTCGCCGCGTCGGTGCAGTTCTATGAAGCAGGGCTCGGCTTCCCCCGTATGAAATCCCCGCCGGAAGTGGCTTTCTTCACCCTCAACGGCACCTGGTTGGGATTGTACGGGAGGGAAGCGCTGGCGGAGGATGCTACGGTGTCGGCGGAAGGTTCTGGCTTTGCCGCTATCTCCCTGGCGCATAATGTCCAGTCGGAAGCGGAGGTTGACGAAGTGATGAACCAGGCCATTACGGCTGGAGCAACGCTGGTCAAGAAACCGCAGAAGGTATTCTGGGGTGGGTACAGCGGCTATTTCAAAGATCCGGACGGACACCTGTGGGAGATTGCCCACAACCCACATTTTTGGGTTGGCCCGATGGATGAGGACAATTGAAAACGGTCGACATAGGTCCAACTTCGCCGAGATCGAGACTTGCGCTCGGGGCTAAAACCGGTACGCTGCCAAAGTCCCTTTAAACAACTAATTTCATGTTGAAAATCCTTTTTCTAAAAAGTTCATAATAAGGCTATTTTTCCGCTGCTAAAACCAGTTATAGTGCAAAAAAACTTACACCCCCTCCGGCATTGCCTGCGAGGGGGTTATTTCGTCGGTTGGAGGTCTTAGTGACCATGGAAATGTCGGCGAGTATGCGCGATCGGTTGATCGCTGCAAACCACCGGGAATACGGGGAGAGCTACGAACAGTTGCTCTTCCCTACCCCATCGCAAGCGCAGCGGGCTCTGGCCCACCGCGCCGAATTGTTGGATGATCTGCACGGGCGGGTGGCGGTCGGTTACGGCGGCACCAAGCTCGACTGCACCGGCCTGTCGCCGGGTTGCCGTATCTGCGCCGAAGG
>LGVF01105214.1_pt1 | contig 10274 bp, 11 predicted proteins | sample 469901 | NCBI WGS metagenome assembly LGVF01 (sample SAMN03893561, study PRJNA290197) | marine sediment metagenome | material: sediment; isolation source: combined push core samples #3730, #5133, and #5579 collected at Hydrate Ridge | place: Pacific Ocean: Hydrate Ridge | reverse complement strand
TCCCACAGCTTCCGCCAAAGGATAATGCTTCCATGCTCCAAGGATTCAACTATTTGGACTTGCTCTGAGATAGCATATTTCTCTACTTTGAAAATCTTGATTAATCCGTCAATCAGACTATCGATGTCCTTGTTACTGAACCGTTTTATGTTGCCCAAATTCGCTATGTTCCTGGTCGTTGATCCCTTTCCCTTTACGCGAATTGACTCGCTAATAACCAAATACTCATAGGTGCCCGACTTCTTCTTCATTTTTGAAATTCTCGGAAACATAAAAATCCTTCAAAAAACAATACTGACCATAAGAGTCGTGATGTCTCGGCTTTGAGATGCCACTAACCCTGCCTATTTCATGCTGCATTTTAAGCACCACCTTTATAAATCTTTGTCAGCTCATAGTCAAGCTTTATTTTGCCATATCCGCTATATTTTCTGCACCACGTTTTTTCGGCTCTGAGACCACGCCCCCNNAGTTAACAATAACGACGTCGGCAAAAACGGGCGATTTTAGTGCCTAACTGTTTAATAGGAGTCTGAACGGGCGTTACATAATTATTTCAGCATTTGTAGGTTTACCTCGTTCCCACGCTCCTGCGTGGGAATGCATACGGAATAGTCAACAAAAACAGCTTGCTTTTTGGCTTATTTTGTGGCATGCTGATTAATAAATTCTTTACAGGGGCTGTTCCCCGAACAGGCCGAAACAGCTTTTGCCTAATTTTGGTCATTGCGAGGAGCGAAGCGACGCGGCAATCTCGTGGCTTATCAATGTGTTATGAGATTGCTTTGCTCGCGCAGCGCAGGCGCTTGCGCCGCGTGTCGCTCGCAATGACAATACTGGGGTTATGCAAAGGTCTCAATACATAACAGGCCGAAACAGCTCATGGGAGGTAAATTTATGCCTTATGTAAAAAAACAATTTTCTTTGAGTTTAGAGCAAAACGAATTCATTGATTCTGTAGTCAGAAACAAGTCCTTTAAAGACAAAAGCGATGTTGTGAGATATGGAATCAGACTGGTTAAGCAGCAATTTCAGGACATGGAGCTCCGGGAAATGGCTAAAGATTATTCTAATAATCGTGATTTTGTTCAAATCGGGAAAAAAGGGGTTAAATTACAAGACCTATGAACCGATTTGAGATATGGAATATCCGGCAACAGGCTTCATCTCGTTCGAGCGAACCTCCTCAACCAGCAGACAAATCAAAGGCGGACAGACCCTATATTATTGTTTCCCCGGATGCGGTAAATCAAGTAGCCGCATATCCTTTTGTTACTGTGATTCCTTTGCAGGATCGGAAACAGAGAAAGAAATATCCAACTGATGTATGGATAAGTCCATCCGGAGCTAATAACCTTAAAAAGGAATCCATAGCGTTTTGCCAGTTGATTTACACCATTGAAAAAACCTTTTTGGATTTTCGAATCGGTATGCTTGAAAGCGCCTATCATGAGGAAATAACAGCAGCCCTCAGGAGGTTTTTGGTTTTGTGATTTTTTACCACGGAGCTATACAGCACGTTCGGGGAACGTGCCCTACAGCACCGTCGGCACAGACAATGTAGGGCCTGTTCCCCGAACAGGCCGCAACCTAACACCTGATAAATATGTAGGGGCCGATGCCTTCATCGGCCCGTTTGGGAAACAGGCCCTACATAATTGTTTCAGCTTGTAGCATGTAGATTGGGTTGAGTAGCTTTGCGGGAGTGGCTTTCAGCCACGATTTTCGAGGCTAAAAGCCTCTCCCACAGATTGTAGGGGCCGTTCCCTCTCCGAGATGGAGGCTCTCCGAGCCGGAAGCCGAACGGCCAGATAATATTACAAGGAGAGCATAAATGAAGGTAAACTTGTTAAGGATTCTTTCTCGTTCCCACGCTCTTAGTCCTCGTTCCCACGCTCCAGCGTGGGAATGCATAACACCTTTTGTCATCATTCTTGTCATTACGCTTTTCGCTGCAACCCCGGCCCTGTCTTATGTCCCTGACGACCTTGATTTTGTTCCCATGGGCGATGGCGCTGTTTCCGGAGCCCTTGCCGGCAAAACATACACCGTCCCTTCAATCAATTACAAAATGGTCTGTATCCAGCCCGGCACATTCATGATGGGGAGCCCGTTAAATGAGCCAAAACGAGACAGCGATGAGCGGCAGCACAAAGTTACCCTGACAAAAGGTTTTTACATGGGCGCAACCGAGGTGACACAGGGGCAGTGGAAAGCGGTTATGGGCAGCAATCCGTCATATTTTAAAGGTGATAACCTGCCGGTGGAACAGGTATCATGGAATGACTGTCACGAATTTATAAGAAAGCTGAACCGGCAGGAAGGCGTAAATAAATATCGTCTGCCCACCGAGGCCGAATGGGAGTATGCGTGCAGGGCGGGAACCACTACGCCCTTTTATACCGGAAGCTGTATCTCAACGGATGAGGCAAACTATGACGGCAATTATCCCATGCCTGATTGCTCTAAAGGGAGATACAGAAAAAAGACCATAGATGTGGCAAGTTTTTCGCCCAATGCGTGTGGCTTATATGATATGCACGGCAATGTCTGGGAATGGTGTCAGGACTGGTATGAAAAAAATTACCCATCTGGTCATGTTGCAGACCCTGAGGGGCCATCAGGTGGCTCGGGCCGGGTGCTTCGCGGCGGCAGTTGGTTCAGCGATGCGAGGTACTGCCGGTCGGCAGATCGCTACGACGGCACCCCGGGCGACAGGGGCTTCAACCTGGGCTTTCGCCTCGCCAGGACACTTTAATTTTTGGTTTTTTACTTTTTTACCTTTTGGAGGTCTGCAAGTTGATTCCGAAGGACAATCAACATGCAGACCGATTTTTTACCTCGTTCCCACGCTCCAGCGTGGGAATGCATACGGAATAGAAAATGGGAAGAAGCCGCTACAAAAGTTTTGTTATGGGTTTTGTTGGGTTTAGCGCAAGCTTCACTTCGTGTCATTCCTCAACCCAACCTACGAGATGGAGGTCTGTAAGCAATGGTGAAGCAGGTATGCGTTCCCACGCAGGAGCGTGGGAACAAAATACGAAAAGCGTAGGAACGAGGGGAATTTCACTGTGGGAGCGGCATTCTTGCCGCGATGGTCGTGGCTGGAAAGCCGCTCCCACAAATCGGCCCAAGAAGTAGGTTGCGTTGAGGAACGACACGAAGTGAAGCCTGCTAAACCCAAAAAAAGAGCTACATGGACGTGAAAACAGTAATTGAAAACTGCAGGAAAACATTAGAAAACCACTGTGGTTCCCATTTGCACGGTCTGTTTTTGTATGGTTCTATGGCACGAAACCAGGAAGAAAAAATCAAGCGATATCGATATGTTTGTTTCATGCCTATCCGCATGTTGCCCAATTCAACATTTTTGGGTCAGATACACCGAAGAATACATGCTGAATGCATTGAAATAACACTCGGGACGTGTAGGTTGGATAAACCGGATCAGCGATTTGGGCAACATGCGGATAGGCATGGTTTGTTTTATTGTCAAGACCTTTCAACTATTTTGAGGAATTGCGAAATATTGTTGAACTTCTTTATCCGATTCAACTCAAATCAGACCATCTCATATCAGCAAAACCGATAGCTGAAAACGAGTTCACATCCGGAACAATTCATCTTTACCGAACAGCTAAGCGTGAAGGAGTGGCTGTATGAATCATTTTATGTTAGCTGAATGAAAGAAATAGCCAAACTGACGGAGTATATAATTAAAAAAGGAATTATCATGCCGGAAATCAGTCGATTCTTAGGTATAGTCATCTACATGTATTTCAATGAACATAATCCACCTCATTTCCATGCAAGATATAATGAATATCAAGCTGCTATATCAATTGAAACTATGGGTATTGTTGAAGGTAAATTGCCGCCTAAGGTTCTAAGCCTGGTCGTTGAATGGGGAATGGAGCATAAGAATGAATTACTTGAAAACTGGGAAAGCCTTCAAATAACAGGAAAATATCAAAAGGTTAAACCATTAGTATAAGGAGTTATAATTATGATAGGTGTATCAGAAGCAAAGTATATAGAAAAATATAAGGTGCGTTTAAGGTTCACTGATGGAAAGTGTGGGGATGTTGATTTGCATGAGTTTATATTTAATGATCATCGACCAATATTTAAAGAGCTACAAAATGAAAATATTTTCCATAGGTTTGCGTTAGAGTTCGATACTATAGTATGGGCAAATGGCGCAGATTTATCACCAGAATATTTATATTTCCAAACATTCAAGGATGACCAAAACCTGAATGAACAATTCAGAAAGTGGGGATACATCAGCTAATAATGGGTTAGACAATTTGCCAATGCATCATAGCGACCCTTTTGACAGATTATTAATTTCTCAGGCAATTGAAGAAAAACTGTTGTTACCTCGTTCCCACGCTCCTGCGTGGGAATGCATAACTCTTTTTATCATAATTTTTGTTGCTACGCTATTTAATGCAACCCCGGCCCTGTCTTACGTCCCTGACGACCTTGATTTTGTTCCCATGGGCGATGGCGCTGTTGGCGGAGCCCCTTCCGGCAGGACATACACCGTCCCCTCAATTAATTACAAAATGGTATATATTTCGCCCGGCACATTCATGATGGGAAGTCCTTCTTCTGAGCCGAAACGCTTTAGCAATGAGCGGCAGCATAAAGTTACCCTGACAAAAGGTTTTTATATGGGTGTTACCGAGGTGACCCAGGGGCAGTGGAAAAAGATCATGGGGAACGACCCGTCGAAATTCAAAGGGGATAATCGACCGGTGGAATATGTATCATGGAACGACTGCCGGGAGTTTATCAAGAAGCTTAACAGCAGGGAAGGGAACAACAAATATCGTTTGCCCACAGAGGCCGAATGGGAATATGCGTGCAGGGCAGGAACCACTACGCCCTTTTATACCGGAAACTGCATTTCAACGGATCAGGCAAACTATAATGGAAATCATCCCATGCAGGGTTGCTCCAAAGGGATGTACAGAAAAAAGATCCTAAATGTGGCAAGTTTTTCGCCAAATCCCTGGGGTCTATATGACATGCACGGCAATGTCCGGGAGTGGTGCCAGGACTGGTATGGGGATTATCCCTCCAGCCATATTACAGACACTGAGGGGCCTTCGAGTGGCTCGTACCGGGTGGGTCGCGGCGGCAGTTGGTACCACCTTGCGGGGGGCTGCCGGTCGGCAAGTCGCGGCCGCGGCCCCCCGGGCCTCAGGCACCGCATCCTGGGCTTTCGCCTCGCCAGGACACTTTAATTTTTGGTTTTTTACTTTTTTACCTTTTGGAGGTCTGCATGTTGATTCCGAAGGATAATCAACTTGCAGACCATTTTTTTTAATTTTATGTTCAAAATTATCACCATACCATTCGACAGTGACACAAAAACCTTCCACGAAGATGTTCTTAACAAATTTATCCTGAACAAAAAAATAAAATCATACCAGGTAAATTTCTTTCAGGATGGTGAAAACAGCTACTGGTCGGTTTTCCTTGAATATGATCCTTTAATAGAAAAAACTGCTGAAAAAGGGCTGGAAGGTCTCGACAAGCCCCAGAGGATATTGCTGGACACACTAAAGGCATGGCGCAAGGAGAAGGCGGAAAAAGAGGGTGTGCCTGTTTACATTGTTGGCACAAACAGAGAACTAATTGATATTGTTAACAAAGCTCCGAAAAGCGTAGAGGCTCTTAAGGAAATAAAGGGTTTTGGAAAAAGAACTGCTTATGCTCAAAGAGGAACTTGAGACAGGTTCATACCATCCTGCCAGATACCGGTATTTTAAAATATTTGATCCAAAGGAAAGAACAATAAGTGTGGCGCCGTTTCGGGACAGGGTTGTCCATCATGCTCTGGTTCAGACGCTTGAGCCAGTTATTGACAGGACATTTATATGTGATTCATATGCAACTCGTAAAGGCAAGGGAACACACAGGGCAATTAAGAGAGCCCAGCGCTTTTTGAAAAGCAATTATTATTACCTTAAAACAAATGTCGCAAAGTATTTTGACAGCATTGATCATAATATTCTCTTGAACCTGGTTAAAAAAAAGATTAAGGATAAAAAAGCGCTTTTACTGGTGGAACGGATTATCCGCAACAGCGATACGAGCAGGGGGCTTGAAGCAGGAAAAGGGCTTCCCATCGGAAATCTGACGAGCCAGTTTTTTGCTAATGTGTATCTTGATCCGCTTGATCATTTTTTAAAAGATAACCTGGGCGTTAAGCGCTATGTCAGATATATGGATGACATGGTGGCTTTTTCCAGTTCTAATGAATATTTGAAGAAAATGTTAAAGAAGATGGAAATATTTCTTGCTGATTGCTTGGGTTTGGCGCTGAATTATAGAGCAACATTTTTAAATTCCCGGATGCACGGTCTTCCTTTTTTGGGCTTCAGGCTTTTCCCGAATCTCATAAGGATAAAACAGGAAAATCTTCAGAGGATGCAAAAACGGATGCAAAAGAGGATGCTTGAGTTCCAAAAAGATCTGATATTGGAAGAAAAATTTGTAATGAGCATGCGCAGCATGTTTGAGCATATGGGTTTTGCAGACAGTTATCGATTAAGAAGATCGATTTCTTTAAAAACGTAAGGGCAGATACCCTTATCGGCCCGTTCGGGGAACGGGCGCTACAGAAAAAATAACGGGTGCTACAAAGAAAATGAACGGATTTTATATGGGCAGGTGTCGTAAAGTGGCTCGAACCGGGTGAATCGCGGCGGCAGATGGAACAACAACGCAAGGAACTGCCGGTCGGCTAATCGCAACAACAACACCCCGGGCAACAGGAACAACAACCTGGGCTTTCGCCTCGCCAGCACACAATATGCCGGAATCAATTCGTTTACGGATGGATTGAGAGCGCTTTTTGTGTCCAGATGCCTGTCCCGCTCTCCGTTTACAGCGGAGACGAATAACATTTAAATCGCCGCGGCCGGTAGTCCGCATATGTGTAGATCGAAGGCGGCGGTATTACCTAGTACCTCGTTCCCACGCTCCTGCGTGGGAATGCATACAATAAAATGACTCAACCGACAACCAGAATTCCCATTTCCTCAATCATCCTTGTTGAAGATATTTATCCGAGGAAGGGGATCGATCACAGACGAGTCGGCATATTTGCCGAGAATCTCAGAGACGGCTTCAAATTTGAGCCTATTGAAGTGAAGTCCGACCCCGACAAACCTGGTACATACCGTCTGCTCGATGGGGTGCACAGATGGAGCGCCTATAAAACGATGGGGGTAACAGAAATCGAAACAGTCATAAAGGATTTGGATGGGACCGATCCGTTGCTCTACGCCGCAAAAAAAGCCATCGGCCCGAGACAGTTGACAGAAGACGAGGCAAGAGATACGGCGCGACGCGCATACGCCAGAAACTCCAGTCTCAGATCCGCGGATATCGGAAAGGCCATCGGACGTGCAAGACGAACTGTGGACTCTTACATAGCGGATCTCAGAGCTACAATACAAATGGGCATGGACATCAAAATATTCCGCATGAATCGCCTTGGGATCTCACAGGACAGGATTGCAAAGAGATTGGGTGTAAATCAGGCATCGATTCATAACCATTTATTAAAAATGGCAACATTGCCAAATCTAATAAATGCCGATTTAGAGAGAGGTTTCACCGTTGCACAGGTAGCTGAAAAGCATGGCTGGACAGAACAGATGGTCTGGTCACTGGCCCTCGAAGATAAAGAAGACCTTGAAAGATTTAAGGAACTTGGCTGGGGACTGAGGACCTGGGACCTGTGGGAGTGGAATGATTGCGACAAACGATTTGGAGATGACTGGCCGGGGCGTATCCCCGCGCAACTGATAGCACACATCCTCTACTATTTCTCAAGGCAGAATGACCTGATCCTTGACCCCATGGCGGGAGGAGGCGTGACGCCCGACACCTGCCTTGCCTTAGGCCGCAGATGCTGGGCATTTGATATGACAGACAGATCGGAGACGCGCCCCGAAATCGAACCTCACATATGGACTCACTTATCAGGCCATCAGATGCTTTAGCCTGTAGGCTCAAAAGAAAAAGCCGACCTCATCATCTTCGACCCGCCCGCCTCGCCTGAAGGCGAAGCCGATGGCGGGCAGGTCCGCCATACTTTGATAAAAAAGCCGCCGACTATGACAGAAAAAGCATATCCGGACTGCCGAAGAAAGAATACCTTGAATTCCTTGAGACCTTCTTTGCCCTCCTGAAACTCAATACCAAAAAGTGGACAAGGATTGCTTTCATCAACGCGGACTGGCCTGCCCGCCATCGCTCTCGCCCAAAGGAGGCAGTCAGCCACGCTCAAGGCTTTCGCTCAGGCGAGGCGGGCGGGCGGGATTTTCAGAATAAACCAGCGGCAGAAGAATCCGGCATCGGCGCAATCCTGATAGACCACTACCTCCGGATTCTGAACAAAACCGGCTGGCAGCACACCCACATCATCCAGGCCCCCATGTCCGCGCAACGCTTCAGCGCAGTAGTCGTCTCCGCAATGCAGAAAAAAAGAATACTTGGAGTTACAAGCAGATATGTGATAATCCTGAAACAACGGGGATAGGAATAATACAGCATAATGAAACCAAAACGTATATTTACCTCGTTCCCACGCTCCTGCGTGGGAATACATACGGAATAGAAAATGGGAAGAAGCCGCTACAAAATTACCAAACTCGATTCACCTCATTTCATGACCTGCACAGCTTCCAGCCCGGAGGGTATTGCACTGGATTCCGGTCTTTACCTGCCCGGAAACAGTTACAATCCTGTTAGATTCGCTGCAATTTTTATTGCAGGATGGAATGAAAATTTACGTCGCGGCTGGAAAGCCGCTCCCACACAGCTTTGCCGCTTTTACACCATTTGTCCGCGACTGGCTTTCAATTTGTGGGAGCGGCTTTCCAGCCGCGACCCAAAAAGGTATCAAATAAGGCCATGAAGCAACAAAAAGGGACACACAGGCTGCGCAAGGGCCGCATTTCCCGGACAGGCCAATACTACTTACTTACAACAGGAACATACAATAATGTCCCTATATTTACCAGGCATGAAGCTGCAAAAACAGTTCTTTCCAGCCTGTATTGGCTCGACGAGCAAGGAAGAATCGGTCTTGAGGCCGCTGTAGTAATGCCCGATCATCTGCATTTTGTGGCTGAGTTGCAATCAGATAGTCTGAGCAAACTTATGCAGACACTAAAGGGTTATACATCACGGAAGATAAACCAGTTGTTCAATCGTAAGGGACCGGTATGGCAGCCTCAGTATCATGATCATGCCATACGCACGGATGAGTCACTTAGGGATGTCACACTTTACTGCCTGCATAATCCGGTACGGGCGAAGTTGGCAAACGATTTTCATGACTATCCTTTTTGGTATTGTCGATGGTCAGCGTGAGCGGGTCGCGGCGGGTCGCGGCTGGAAAGCCGCTCCCACAGACAAATTGAAAGCCGCTCCCACAAATTGAAAGCCAGTCGCGGACAAATGGTGTGAGAGTGGCAAGGTTATGAGGGAGCAACAAACATGTGTGGGAGCGGCAAAGTAGTGTGGGAGCGGCTTTCCAGCCGCGAACTAAGGAGGACAGAGCAATGAAGTTGAAAACCTTATATTTATTCTGCATGGTCATGATCTTTCCGGCGTTGGCATTTACCCCGCCTGCATCTGCCAAGGATTCACAATGCGCCCTGGCAAAAAAGATTGGAGAAAAGGCTGCTCAGAAGTTTAAGAAGGATAAAACAGAAGGGTTGAAACTGTTTATAAAGGCTCATGGTCTCTGTCCTGATGATGCCCGTCTTAATTTTAACCTCGGTCTTGCCTACTATAGATACGGCAACCTGAACGAAGCTGAAGGGTATCTTAAAAAAGCGGTAAGCAAGGATGGCGGCAACGGTGACTGGCTAAATCTCCTGGCATGGGTAATGCTGGAAACAGGTTCAGACAGGCAAAAGGTGCTTGAATATGCCAAAAAGGCTGCAAAACTCAGATCAAATTCATCTGCCGTGTTCGACACGCTCGTTCGCGCATACATGGAAAACGGGCAATTATATAAGGCTGCATTGACTGCAAACAAAGCAAGGAAAAAATGGTCCAAAGACAGCAAGATTGCTCGGCGTTACGATGCAACCATAGATAACTATATTGCCTTCTATCTGAAAAAGGCAGAGGCAGGAAAACACAAGGAAGCTCTTGCCGGGTTGAAAAAAATAGATTTTGATCCTGATGTAAGCAATGCTTACTGCTGGACGCTTTTTGCTGCCGGCAGGACAGAG
>LGVF01101188.1_pt1 | contig 10274 bp, 12 predicted proteins | sample 469901 | NCBI WGS metagenome assembly LGVF01 (sample SAMN03893561, study PRJNA290197) | marine sediment metagenome | material: sediment; isolation source: combined push core samples #3730, #5133, and #5579 collected at Hydrate Ridge | place: Pacific Ocean: Hydrate Ridge | reverse complement strand
TTTTTCTTGATTTCGTTTCATTTTTTAGTACCTCAGTTTTGTGTATATTTATCTTACAAAGCTGAAGTACTGGCCATATGGCACTATTTAGAAGAGGGAGAGCGAGTAATCACTCTTCCTTATTCGACCGGTTAACAGAACTGACTAATAAGTGTAATCAGAAAACAATAAAAAGTCTCGAATAGTTAATAAAAAGCTTTATATATTGTGCAGATTAGTAATACTTTGTGAGTAAATACTCATATGGAGAATAAGAATATCAAGGTTTTGGCTAAACATAAAGAGAATAAATCGTAAACAATGAAGAGCATCGTTTCACATTCACTTCAAAATTTTTACTGGATATTTTCTTTTCGGACAGGCCCTGGAACTAAAGAAAAATGACCGATATAATATGACCGATATAATATTAGTAGGCTATGGTAAAGCAGGTGTACTTCATTGCCAATGCTATTCTAAACTTAAAGAGTTAAATATTAATATTGTAGGTGTAGTTGACAATGACTCCAAATCCCTCAAAAGATTCATCAATAAATATTATGAATACAACAAAGAAGAAAAAGAAAAAATAATTATTTCAAACTCTCTAGAAGAAATTTCAGATAAGATTGATATAAGAAATTCAATTGTAGACTTATGTGTGCCAAATGATTTTCACAATCTTTGTGCCAAGAAAGCATGCGATTTAGGTGCTAAAAAAATTATTATTGAAAAGCCAATTGCAAATAGCTTATTGGATGCTCGAAAAATAGAGGAACTTGATGCAGACATCGCAATTGCTGAAAATTATGTATACTCAAACATAACCGAGCAATTGAAAAAAATATTAGCTAATTACAACTTAACTCCTAAATTTGTTAGAACAGAATTTTCAAAAGACAGACGAAATGATACTATAAATTGCAGAGGTTTTCTAAAGACAGGTCCTCCCCATGTTTTTACTGTTGAAATGCCGCATCAGATAGCAATTGTAAATTATTTGTTTGGTAATCCGATCGAGAATTTTGGAGCATGGTGTGAGGACATGATAATTGAAAAAAAATGTTTTTATGAGCACGGCGAAGGAGCAATAATCTTACATCATGAAGATGGAACAATCTCTTACAATTTTTCATCCCTTGATGGGCATAAACATCTACCGATAAGACATAGAAGTGTTATGATATATTGTGAGGGTAGTGTTAAAATTTATTGCCATTACCCATCGGGAGGAGATGATGCATTTTTTGGCGCCATTACCATTTTTGAGAATAATCACATCGCTGAAAAGCTTTCTATCCATGATGATACAATGGCATCTACACTTAAAATGATAATTGAAAAATTTAAAAAAAATGAAAAGCAATTGACAGATGCGGCTTTTGGACGTAGAAATTTGGAAATAATTGACTACAGCATTAAACGAGCGAGAATAACACATGAGTGATAATCATGAAAAAAAACAATAAGGTTCTTATCAAGAAAGTAAAAGAAACACCTGTAGAAAAAGGATCATGTGGGGCAAGAAAGCGACTTATTAGCGAGAAAGACTCAACCTTACTTGCAATTTCTCATCTAACAATTTCGAATGCTCGAAAACACTATCATGAAAAAACAACAGAATTTTACTATGTTTTGAAAGGAAAAGGGTCATTAGAGATCGATGAGAGACTGATTGCATTAGAAGAAGGCATGTTAGTAAAGATAGACCCAGGTGTAGCACATCGTGCACTATCTTCCAAAAATTTGGAAGTATTAGTTATAATGAGTCCTCCTTATGGAGAAGTTGATGATCAAATATTCATTTAATAAAAGAGGTAAATAATATGAGAAATTCTATAATTCATAAAGAATGTGATAAATATCACACTAAGAATAAACATCGATCAAAAAATTATGTTCCACTTTCTGTATTGACTATTATTTTACTTATATTGCTTAATAATCCAGTTATGGCTTTAGATCCAATCGTGGAATTTAATACTACAATTGATTTTGATAACCATGAAATTGTATTAGCTCCAATATCTTCCCTTTCGAATTATGTTCCAAATGGATTTGATCTTCTTGAAGAATCTCCTGGCAATGGGTCTGTCCTTTTTGTGACAGTAGATGTGAATTCATCACCTTTAGGATCATATAGAGCATTATATACGTTAATTGCTGTCGATCAATATGAAACTGCTCCCAAAGGCACACAATCATTTTATTTGGCCAACATTTATACTGATAATTTGAATTACAAATATTTTTTAGACACTTTTTCAAATTCAACTGAAATAGCAACTTTTAAAATTGATCGCATCATGGTTGAGAATAATGAAAACATTACTATCACCGATGTTGTTATTGTAGAAAATGATTATGGAGAAATATTTAACTTAACATCAACTTCAGAGATAATTGAGCCTCAAGTAATATCAATTAATATTTATGAAACGATGAATGAAGGTGTAATTACTCTCCAGTTAAATAGAAACCATACCAAAGTAATCGCATCAAGTCCAGGGAAAATAGAACTTAAAGAAAATACACTTCTTTGGGAGATTGTTGGACATACCACTTTCCCCCCTGTAATAACCAGTTGGTCAACTATCAAAATTAATGAAAATCAATTATTATATATTGTTCCTAAAGCAGGTGAACATATAACAGATTATGCAGAAAATTGGTTAAAAACTCATCAATCTGTAGATGGAAGTTGGCTTGAATATGTTCCTTTTACAGCAATTTCTCTTATAAGCCTATCGGACTCAGATGTATCAGATGACAAAATAATCGAAACAGGTGTTGATTGGCTTTTAGAAACCCAAAGATCGGATGGCAGTTGGAGCCGTGTAAGAGGAATGCCAACATGGGATACAGAATTGGCAATAATCGCGGTTTGTGAAGTTGAAGCGGAAAAAAACAAAAATAAAAATCCATTTATTAAAAAAGCATCAGATTGGTTATTATCTACACAACAGGAAGATGGCGGCTTTAGTTGGGATCCACCGGGTACTATAAGTGATGCAGATGACACAGCATATGGTATTTTGTCATTAATATATGCTGGAAAAGATCCAGAATCAAAAGAAATTAAAGAAGCTGTAAATAAATTGCTTGAATTACAAAATATTGATGGTGGATGGTCTACGTGGATAGCAGGTGGAAATGGCATCGATGCAAGCCAAGTTGATATAACAGCACATGCTATAGAAGGTTTGACAGCTGCTGGAATGAGTCCAGATTCAGAAGTAATTCAAAATGGAGCATATTGGTTAGAGCAGCAGCAAATGATTGAAGGAAATTGGGGATCAATCTGGTATAGGAATTATACGTATTCAACAATGACATGTATTGTAGGTTTACGTGCTGCTGGTAGGCCAACAAGTTCTCCATATATACTAAAAGCAGTTACTTGGCTTAAACAAAATCAAAACCAAGATGGGGGATGGGGAGGCAAAAAAGGAATGAATAGCACTGCTGAAGAGACTTCTTGGGCATTATATGGACTCTTGATGGCAGGTCAAAATCACACATCCCCAGAAATTCAAAAAGGCCTCGAATGGTTGTTTATCAACCAAAAGACCAAAAATAATTGGAAAAAAGAGTATAATGTTAGTGATAGCAACAATCATGAAAGTAAGCAAATCTTTGGCGTCTGGGAACCAAGTTATGTAGGTATTGGAGGGACTGGTCTGAGCTATTATGATACATCACTTCCAACGACTTCTGCCCTCAGAACACTTCAGAAATATAAATATGTTTCAAATGATGAACGAGTAGATCCGATAATAAAGGGTGCTCTAAAATATCTGAAAAAAGAACAATCGGATGAAGGATATTTAGTAGGATTCATACCTTCTCATGCAGATGCAACAGGCTTAGCAGTATTAGCTTTATTGAATAATGGGTTCGATCAAAATTCTTCATATGTGCAAAAAGCAGTTAATTGGCTTGAAGAAAACCAAAATTCTGATGGCGGTTGGGTAACAGGAGATCCTCGTGAAATAAGTGATATTGATACAACATGTATTATTGTAAATGCTCTTATACAAAGTAATGCCTCTGAGGAGGTTATTGATAATGCGATTCAATTTATTGAGTTTCATGGAGGTTATAACAACACTACTTGGTCGAAACCGATTTTAGCAAGGGATGGTACAATTTCATGGAATGAAATCAAAATAGCACCGCCACTTGAAATTATTTATTCAGATGGTCTATTTTTACAGGCAATACCCTTACTATATCAATATCCTTACGTTGCACTACAATTAATTAATTATGAACATATTTATGATAAATAAAGAGCAGTCGAATATCTGGTCAGCTCTCAGAACTCAGATGGGGGATTTGTTATAATGCCCGGACAATCCTCAAGTACAAGATGGTGCTATAATGCTCTCCATGCTCTACAATTACTTGATGGGGTAGATAAAATTAATAGGAGTTGTGCGATTGATTTCTTAATGAAATCACAAAACTACGATGGCGGATTCGGATACCAACCTAGACAATTATCTGATGTAAGAAACACATACAAAGCAGTATTTACATTAGAAGAATTTATTTATAAAATAACATAATATTTATTATGAAAAATATTGATAAAGATTCCTACTGGTTAATTTTTGGGTTGATAATAGTAGTCTTTAGTATAATTCTTACAGTAAGATCATCAATAACATGGTTTTTGTGGTTACTAGCTGTGTTGGTGTATGCAATTATTGCAAAAAATACATCGACCATTGGGATAACCAGAGATAATTTTAAAGCGGCACTTATAGTTTCTGTTCAGATTGCGATAATTTATGGAATTCTCCGTGCGATCATACTATTAAGTATTCCTGGAAGCGAATATTTTATCGGAGCAGGATTAATAGAAACAGTAATTGCTATGGAAAGGGGTAAGTTCCCTATCGGGGATGTAACTGGAACGGCTACTAAAATATTTTTAATAATGTTTATAGTTAGCCTGTTTACTGTAATCATGTGGGAGTCATTTTTCAGGGGATTATTATTCAACAAAGTTAAAATATATGTGCACTGGACTATTGCTGTTGTTATTGTAGCAATTTTATCCGGATTACCACATTCTGAGAGTTTCAGTAGCTTCTTTCACTCGATTATTCTTGGCCTGATTGGAGGAATTTTAATGCAGAGATATCATAATGTCGTTGCTCCTGCAATGTTTCATTTTCTCCATTTCCAAGTGGCTTTAGTTTTGTTATGGATATTTAAATAATATTTTTTGTGATTATATGACAATAAAAGTATCTATTGTAGCATGTGAAGATTATTCCTCTGCAAAAGAGCCAATTAGAAATTCATTGGAACTTATTGGCGGCCTGGAGAATATTATAATAAATAATGATAGAGTGTTAATAAAAGCAAATGTATTGGCAGCTAAGCCCTCAGAGAACGCTGTGACAACACATCCAGCAATAGTAAAGGCAGTTATCGAGTTAGTTCAAGAGATTGGAGGAATACCCTTTGTTGGATAGCTCAGGAATGATGTTTGCAGGAGCTACTGCCCTTGAAATATCTGGAATTGCTAATGTTGTGAAAGAAACAGGTGCAGAGCTTTTAAACTTTGATATAACAGGCTTTAAGGAAACCAGCATGCCAAACACAAAACGTCTGAAAAAAATATACTTAGCAAATCATATATTAGATTATGATGTAATTATTTCACTTCCGAAATTAAATACGCATATGCTTACTTGTTATACTGGGGCAGTGGAAAACTTCATTGGAGTAGTTCCTATAAAAACAAGAAAGGAGTTACATTGATTGAGAAAAATTAATATTTTTGGAGAAGGACTTGTAGATATATATTCCATGGTCAAATCTGATTTAGCAATCATGGATGCTATTGTGGGTATGGAAGGAGATGGATCAGCCCAAGGCACACCACGAAAAGTGGGAGTAGTTCTTGCAAGTAAAAGCTGTGTTGCATTAGACGTGATAGCTTCACAAGTGATTGGTCTTAATCCTTTTCACTTGAGCCTAAATGATTAATAGAAAATGAAAAAAGCAAGTTTCTATTTCGTATTAGATGCTAAAGGAGAAAGAAAACATGAATAAAAAAATATTCATCCCAATATGTAAAATATTCGGGGTTCCTTCACGATTTAAATGGGAAAAATCTTTAAATGAATGGATGGGTCTTGGAGCAAAAATTACTGCATATCTCTTAAACAAATATGGTGAAGAGGAAGTCATCGCATTTTGGGATTATAATATAGAAGTTATGATACCTTTCTGGGAAAAGCAGAACATTCGAAGCCTTGGAGATTTCATTGATGCCATGATTTTTCTTTCAGAAGTAACGAACACTAAAATCAGGATTGAAAAAAAAGAGAATCATGAAGCTCTAGCTATAGTCCTTGAATGTGGGTTCAAAGATTCAATTGATAAGTATAGAGAATTGGTCGAAGTACCTGAAAACTTTCCTTGTGAGCAATGGTGTAAACCTTTTTGGGCAAAGATATCTGATTCACTTGGCTATATATGTTTAATAGAAAAACAAAACGATAGGTGTCAATTTGTCATTCTAGATCCAGAAGGGGAAAAAAAATTAAAAGAAGGTGATAATAATTTTGTTTAATGTTTCAAAAACATGGTTTGGAATCGTTGTATTAGTATCTGCGTTCATCCACGGTTAATATTATATTGATTGTTATGCAGAATACTATAAAGAAATCTATCCCATTGCATATAATCAGGGATTCGATTTTAGAAAAATCAGTGAACCATCTTTCCTTTGTATGAAGTATAAATCCTGACTATAAGAGGTGATTTTTACGAATTCATCAGTAACTGCAATAAGAATAGATCTTTCGGAAAAAAAAGTACTGATACAACCATTAGACATAGAACTTATAGCACAATTTATCGGTGGACGAGGGATTAATTCCAAAATACTTTACGATGAAGTGCCTGCAGGAACAGATCCTTATTCATCTGAAAATCGGTTAATTTTCGGGACAGGTCCACTTACTGGCTCGCTCTCTCCTGGTTCGGGAAGATATACGGTAACTTCCAAATCTCCCCTCACTGGAATCCATGGTGACTCAAATGCAGGTGGTTTTTGGGGACCTGAATTACGATTTGCTGGTTATGAGCATTTGATTATTCATGGGAAATCAGATAAGCCGGTGTATCTCTGGATTTATAATGAAAATATAGAGATACGAGATGCATCACATCTCTGGGGGAAAACAACATGGGAAACAGATTTAATAATCAAAAAAGAACTTGGAGATCCAGATATTCAAGTTGCTTGTATAGGACCAGCGGGTGAAAATTTAGTCAGGTATGCATGCATAATTAACAACTTATGGAGAGCGGCAGGAAGAACAGGTATGGGTGCAGTGATGGGGTCCAAGAATCTTAAGGCTATTGCAGTCCGAGGAACCGGAACTGTCAATGTAGCAAAACCCATGGAATTAATGGAATATGTTGAAGAGTTAAACGATTTGATTATATCTGATCCCTCTTATGTTCGTTGGTCACAATACGGTACTCCAGGTCTCGTTAATCCAGCTAATAAGCTTGGAATTTTAGTTTCACAGAATGATAGGTGTTCGACTTTTATTGGTGCAGATAAAATTAGTGGAGAGACTTTTTATGAAAAATATTCAATCAAATCAAACAGTTGTTTTAATTGTCCCATGCATTGTGGTCATTTCTATGTTGCAAGAAGTGAAAATATAACATTTGGAGGGGGGCCTCAGTTTGCGGCTCTCGCAAATCTTGGTTCAAGATGTAGTAATAGCGACCTTACATCAATTTTGAGCATGAACTCCTTTTGCAACCGCCAGGGAATTGATGTCTGTTCAGCAGGAGTTGCTCTTTCTTTTGCTATGGAATGTTTTGAAAAAGGGATCATCACATCTAAAGAAATGGACGGAATTGAACTTAATTGGGGAGATGCGCAATCGATGATGGAGATGCTTAGTAAAATAGTATCCAGAGAGGGTTTTGGTAATATACTTGCCGAAGGTGCATGGCGTGCAAGCCAGATAATTGGAAAAAATTCACATAAATATGCTATGACTATTAAAGGTGCCGACGCCCCTGACTATGATCCAAGGGCTCTTAAGGGATGGGGACTGGCATATGCAGTATCCACAAGGGGCGGGGATCATCTTCGCGCATTACCTGCATTGGAATTGGTGAATTCCCAAGAAGAATATAAGAAACTTGGATTACCGATGATTGGAGATCGATTTTCTTATGACAAAAAAGGTGTTCTTGTAAAATGGCACGAAGATGTTCGGACTATATCAGATTCTTTGGAGATATGTAAATTCCTCACACGAACCACTCTTTTATCTCCAAAGTATTTGACAAAATTACTCGAACTTGTCACTGGTATTAGGATGACGACGGACGAACTGCTAAGAGTAGGTGAAAGAATAATCAATATTGAACGTATGTTCTGTGTAAGGGAAGGTATTACTCGCCAAGATGATACATTACCAGAAAGATATTTAAAAGAACCTCTACCGAATGGACCCGCAAAAGGAGAGACTGTAGAATTAGAAAAAATGCTTGATGAATATTATACTGAACGAGGATGGAATGTGAAATCTGGAATTCCAACAGTTGAAAAATTAAAAAATCTAGGATTAGATATAGTTCCATATGATTTTAAATAGGAACGTGAATAAAATGCTATATATATTTAAAAAATTATCATTGTATCTTAAATCAATTCGGCCAGAAATTTTCATAATGGATTGGTCCATGATATGGGTAGCTTTTTTTCTCATTGAAACAGAATTCACTGCATACTTTATTACTACGATTTTAATTCTCATGATCATATCAGGACCTTTTATCCATGGTGCAGTCGACATAATAAATGATTATTTTGATTATAAAATCGATGTTAAAAATGAGAGAAAGGATAAGCTCCTCGTAACTGGAGATGTATCTTTTTACGAGATGAAACTTCTTTCGATTGTACTTCTTGTTATGGGAAATTTATTTGCTTTCTTGTTCTTGCCCTTGCTTTTAGCTTTTCTTATGCTATTAAGTTCAATCATTGGAGTGCTTTATTCTGTCCCACCAGTTCGATTTAGAGAATATTATCCTTTGTCTGCGATATTACCTTCCATTCCATATTTTCTTGTTTCACCTATAGCTTGGATTATTTTTACAGATACTGTAACAGATAAAGCGATACTTGTCGGATTAATTCTAGCAGCAAATATGTTTTTAGGGTTGACACTCAAGGATATTTATGATTATCAGGGAGATTTAGAGCATGATGTAAAATCGATTATATACTGGTTAAACATGAATAGAGCGACATATGTTATTGTTCTGCTGACCTTTTTAAGTCCAAGTTTAATTTTATTCGGTGTAACATATAATATTTTTGGTAAAATGGGATTAGTAGTAGCATTTTTTCAGTACTTGATAGCAATTATTTCGTCAAAATTCATTATTTCCAGAAAATGGACTCCTGAGATGTCATATAAACTATTTTATCCTACCTATAGACTGGGATGTTTCTTTTTATTATCTGTATTTGGATTGCTAAAATTGATTTGAGAGGAGAAATGAATAATAAAATATTAATTGTAGAACCCGAAAAATGTACAGGTTGCAGAACATGCGAACTAGTTTGCCAAACAAAATACAAATCTTCACGAATAAAATTATTAAAAAATGAACTTTTTGATGTTAATATTCCAGTCCTTTCATTACAATGTGATTTATGTGCAGGAAATCCGTTGTGCATAAAGTTTTGTGTTGCAGGCGCATTGAAAATCGTAAGTATCGAAGAAGCTGCTCTTCTAAGAAAAAAGTTTAATATAGGAGTATTTCCTATACCTATGATTAAATAAAATTATTATACATCACAATTACAGTGTTGTATTAATAAAGTATTATACAAGTGATATGAAGGTGAACTAACTATAAAAAACACATTTCGCAAATTAGGCATTTTTATCGAAAACAATACCTTACCAATTGTCTTGTTGGCAATACTCCTTATAGTGATTTCAATACACGGCGCACAGAACATCGAAATGGCCTCGGGCACAGAAACCTTTGTAGAAAAGACGTCAAAACTGTACCAGAACTATGACCACCTCTATATGAGAATTTTTGCAACCGAATCAATAGCTGTACTTGTCGAGGGCGAAGATGTAACAAGACCTGAGTTGCTAAAAGCTATTGACAGGCTTCAACAGCAAGTAAAGACCATACCAGGGGTGGTGGGGACTGCCAGTGCGGCATCTGTTATCAAGGATACTAACTACCAGATAACAGGCCAGCATATAATACCT
>LGVF01023167.1_pt1 | contig 10274 bp, 9 predicted proteins | sample 469901 | NCBI WGS metagenome assembly LGVF01 (sample SAMN03893561, study PRJNA290197) | marine sediment metagenome | material: sediment; isolation source: combined push core samples #3730, #5133, and #5579 collected at Hydrate Ridge | place: Pacific Ocean: Hydrate Ridge | reverse complement strand
GTCAGGTTGCATGCGGATGTGGAATCAAAACTGAAGCCGCTCGGGTTCAAGAGCGAGAAACGCGCGTTCACCCCACATGCAACCCTTGCGCGGGTGAAACAGATCTCAAAGAGCCAGCGAATAGAACTCGCTGACACGATCGAACGTTTGAAAGACGTTGAAATCGGAACGATGGGTGTGGATATGATCAAACTGAAGAAGAGTACGCTTACGCCCGCGGGCGCAATCTATGAGACACTCAGGGAAGTGCATCTATGAGCGAAGAAGAAGCCATTTACGTTGTGAAGACCACTGCAAATCAGGAGCGTTCGGTTGCGAACATACTTGCGCAGGTTGCGCGGAAGGAGGGTTTTGACATACGTGCGATACTTGTTCCCGATGAGCTGCGCGGCTATGTGCTGATCGAGGCAGGCGACCGGGATGAACTGAATCAGGCGGTTCAGATGGTGCCGCATGCCAGATCGCTGGTACGGGGCGAGTCCAGCATCGCGGAAGTGGAGCATTTCTTAACACCGAAGCCGACCGTGACCGGCATATCGGTTGACAGCATCGTGGAACTCATATCCGGACCGTTCAAGGGCGAGAAGGCACGGGTGAAGCGTGTCGATGAGGGGCGCGAGGAGATAACAGTCGAACTCTTTGAGGCGATGGTGCCGATACCTGTGACCGTGCGCGGCGACCATGTCCGGGTGCTGAAGCGCGAAGGGGAGTGAGTGAGGGGCGCAAGTACCTGCCCAATACTATATGGTGGGAACCACAAGATTACACAGATTTGTACAAGATTTCTGTGTTAATCTTGTGTAATCTCATGGTTTTATATGTGGATATCCACACAATATTGAGTAAGTACGTGGATTGCACAGATTTCGTCAATCCAATCGTTTTCATGTCCAATCTATGATTTACTATACCTTACAGGGCATTTTCGTGAGTGGCATCCCCTACTCTTGCAGAGGTTATCGCAATTGATCGTCATAACACCAGATAAGAACAGCAAGAGCCTCGGGCGGGAATTGAACCCGCGACCTCGTCCTTACCAAGGACGCGCTATACCGCTAAGCCACCGAGGCACGATGTCACTGGATTGCGATCGGATTGATTATGAAGATTTCGGTTCGGTGAGGAATTATTCATCATACCTATTGTTTTATCTTGTGACCGATCTTTCGCTTCCGCAGTTCGGACAGAATTGAGTTAAAATCGGTCTCAGTTCTCCACATTCCGGGCATTTTTCAGCCAATTTTCTGCCACAATTTTGGCAATAATAGGTAGTATATCTGATAGGAAAATTGCACCACGGGCATTTATTATCCCTTAGCCTGCGCATCGAAATGCGCTCAAAGCTGAAGAACTGTTTTTTGAGATATGCCAATGTGACAGCGCAAGCACTCGCCCCAAAAATAGATATGCCAATGACATGAGTCGCTTTCCATACGTCCACAACGGCCATGTATATCAATAACAGAGATGCAAACGCCATAAACGCATTAGCGTGGATGGTGTACTTGCTCTTCACCTTTTTAGCCCTCAAGAATGTGAAGATGGCAACCAGCAATAATGGCATAACAAAAGCCAACCTCACTGCCAGGACTTTTAATTGATATATCTGATGCACGGTATTGTAGTCGTCCCGAGCTAAATTATGGGCATTAAACACTTCTTTTCTCTTCTGATCCAATCTATTTTTAATCCCGTCATACACGGCTTGTGCATCATCAAGCTTTATTTGAGATTGTTCATATCTTTCTCTTGCTTTTTCATACTCCCCCTCTTTTATTTCATCTGTCTCCTCTTTATCAAGTGTTACCCTGTATTCCTCTCTTTTAAACAGGTAGTATTCCATACTATCGCTATATTCGTCCTCAACAGCCGATAGGGTATCACTGGCTATTCGTAACTCTAAATCTATGCTGTTTTGTTCATTTTCCAGTCCATAAACATTATATTTTTCATAATAAAAGGTTATTTTGGGTTTTTCAGGAATATTGTCCAGATCATTGAGGATATATATTCCACCCATCAAAAGGAAGATGACCATCGCTGACGCGAGTATCTTTTCGCCCCTTGTAGCCTCTAATTTTTCATCCTCATCGAATTCTGGCATTGCACCCCTCTGGAATGATCTATTTGAAATTGGGCTATATACCATATAAATATACTCTCATTCCAAAACTTCTCGAAAAGACTATAGTCTCTGCTGCGAGTACCACTACACAAGCAATCAGAATCACGATAGCTATGACAACCATCAACACATCGGAACTCAGCCAGAGAGAAGCTCTCGCAGCCCTCTCGTCCGAACTCAACCGATTCCCCCTGCTAATCCTTCTGGGTCCGCAGGGCAGCGGCAAGACCACGCTTGCGATCGAACTGATAGACAGTAGGGTGGGTGCGATCTTTGAGGGCAGGGTGCGAAGTTCTCAGCCCGTGATATTGCTCAGAAGGGATGCGATGGATACCATGCGAGAGACGATGATGGAGCACAGGAAGCTCCCGATCGATGGCATGGATGGTCCAATCTATGTTGATGTGAGCATGTACGATGCCCTGTTGGCTTTAATTGAGGGCGTCTTCGATGTAATGGAACTCGGAGAGGATGTGCTCGTCTCGCGGATAATCGAACTCACGAAAGGTGTCGCAGAGGTGGAAGTAATTGAGGTTGTCGCCGATTCCGGGGATGCTATGAAGCGGCGCATGAAGCGGCATGAGGATGCTGCGAAAAGGCTCGAGACACTTCTCAGAAAGGAGAAAGAATTCGGAGTAAAGTCCAATATATGGGGGATTCAGGGGGCGAGAGTCGGAGATATCATACTCAGGGACTCTGTCAGCCCGTACCTTTCCAATCAGATCGCAAGGACCCCTGAAGACTTCCACGAGTTGATCCCGACGCAGGGATTGGATCTTAATCGTTGCTTAAGAGAGATGATCCGCATCGCCGAGACTGAGGCGCGTGAGTCGGGTTTTCTTGTGCTGCACCGTAGGGGCGAGCAGAAGGTGATAAGTGACATCCTGGTCGGGAGCAGTAACGCCATAATCGGGGTCACTATGCTCGAGCTCTATGTCGGGTACCGGCAGAAGAGGCAGGGTCAGCAGGCGTACGTGCCTGATATCGACGAGGGCACTGTGGAGTTGATTCACTCGCACCTCAGGGGTGATTGCAAGCTCTCGGATGCTGATCGCGGAGGTGCGGAGCGCTTCGGAATCATCGTCTCGGTGGTGGAGCCGAACGGGGGCGTGGATTCGACCAACGAGGCGCGAAAGGAAGAGTTGAGACAGATCCTGTGGTGGTGAACAACGGGTTTTATATTTCACACCGGCACAGACCCGAGCTTTTTCAAATTAGTTGATATTGAATTCGTGGGATTCGTCCATTCGTGTAATTCGTGATAAAATCACGAATTCAGACGAATATCGCGAATCACACGAATCTACGCCCACACAATCTATTTATCACACTTAAAAATTTGAATTATTCCGTATGAGTGAAATTCATGCCCTTGTTTGTTGGTGGCATCGTTTTTCGGTCTGTCGATAAAAAGCGCAGTTTATGCCGGTCGCTGAGTATAGGGAGACTCGCTCTCTGTTGCCGCCGGATGCAGATCGGCAAGCATACCCCCGAGAGTCCGCAGTACATGCCCGCAATCGCCCTCACGCAGTTCCACATCCCCTCTGCGATGCATCAGTATCCGCGATATCGCATCAACGCTCACATCGTCGAGCGGCAGATCAAGTTCACGTAGATATGAGTCATACCGGTGCGGATCGGTAACGTACGTTCCCCGTTTCATCATCAGATGCTCAATTAGGAATTTACAGGCGACATAGCAGTCAAAATAGTCCTCCGATACCATTGCTTTTCTGTATGCCTGCACCGAGAAGTCGAGGTAGCGCTGGATGATCTCTTCGGACGGAACGCCAGCATCCTCCCGAAATCGCTCGAGATAACCGCTCCCGATGATCGCCCTTCCCTTGAGCACGTTCAGATAGAATGGATTTCCGATTGATACATTCTCTTCGAATGTAAGAGTTGTTACGAATGTAGGATCGATTCTGGAATCAATCAGAGGTAGTGCTTCTCTTATCCTGGCGATCTCGTCCATCTCAGCCATCTCTTCGAGCACAATCACAATATCAAGATCTCTATACTCCTCTTTTTCAATGAAACTCCCGAACAGGACTGCCGCAGCCACACCGGTACATCCGAGAGCGTCTTTAATTTTATCAACGATTGTCATAGTAGCAATCACCCCACCCATCTCAGAACGTCCGCAACGCTCTTTGTGTTCAGGAGATCGCGCGGTTCCAGCCACGCCCTGCGTGCGAGATGGACGCCAGACTCCATGTAGTGCAGATGGTTAAGAGAGTGCGCGTCCGTCCCGATCGCAAGCATAACGCCAGACTCCGACGCCTTCCGTGCGTTGATGTCGTTCAGATCGAGGCGGGATTGCGATGCATTGATCTCAATTGCGGTTTCAGTCTCCGCAGCAACCGCAATCACCCTGTCGATATCGACCTCGTATCCCACCCTCTCGCCGATCAGTCTTCCTGTCGGATGTGCAAGGATGTCCACATGCGTATTCTCAATCGCTCGCACGATGCGCGAGGTCATGGTTCGTTTGTCCTGGCTGAAACCCGAGTGTACTGCCGCGATAACGATATCTAGCATCTCGAGGACGTAATCATCATAATCCAGCGTCCCATCCGCACGGATGTCAACTTCGCTTCCCGCAAGAACTGTAAAATCATCCAGACTCTCGTTAATTCTCTCAATTTCCCCCATCTTCTCGATGAGTGCTTCTTCGTTGAGTCCCCCCGCAATCCCCCTTGCTCTCGAATGATCGGTTACGCAGATGTACTCGTACCCCATCCCGATGGCAGCGTCCGCGAGTTCGGAGATTGTGTTCGCACCATCGCTCCACATCGAATGAAGATGGAAATCACCTCTGATGTCCGCAAGCGTCACGAGATCGGGTAGATTCCCCGCAATCGCAGCCTCGATCTCGCCTCTGTCCTCACGCAGTTCAGGAACGATGAACGGCAGTCCAAGCCTCTGGTATACCTCCTCTTCCTTGCCGCACGGCAGCAGCGTTCCGGTCGTCTGATCCATAATCCCGTACTCACTCAGCTTCATCCCATTCCCAATTGCCAGTTCCCTTAGCCTGATGTTGTGCTCCTTTGATCCCGTGAAATGCTGGAGCAGCGATCCGAACGACGACCTGCCAACGATTCTCAGGTCGATCTGAACGCCCCTCAAAATCACGGACGCCTTCGTGGTCCCGCTCCCGATCACATCCGCAACTCCGGGCATCGTTGTGAACGTGGCGATTACGGATTCGGGATCGTTAGACGATGCGATGAGGTCGATGTCGCCAACAGTATCTCTATGACGCCTCAGACTACCGGTCACCGTGACATTCTCTGCATGCGGACATCTCTTCAGGTATTCGACCACGTACTCTGCAATCGGGATGGCTACGCCAAGCGGGATTCGTCTGTCCATGCCCTTCGATCTACGAATCGCCCTGAGGATTTTTTTCTCCTGCTTCACGCCTATTCCCGGCAACTTCTGCAGCCTATGCCCAACTGCTGCTTTTTCGAGCTCATCAAGCGTTGTTATCCCGAGATTTTCGTGAACAAGCCGTACAGTCTTCGGACCGATGCCTGTCACTCCAAGCATCCGGAATATGTCGGCAGGAACCGCGCTCTTCATCTCCTCATAGCGCTCGCACGTTCCTGCCTTGAGGATCTCTGAGATCGTCCCGGCGATTGCTTTTCCCACGCCCGGTATCGTTCTGAGTCTGCCGCTTACTGCCACCTGCCTGATGTCGGAATCGAGGCTCTCGATGTTTCTTGCTGCCTTCTGATACGCCCTCGTTACGAACGCGTTCTCACCTACGAACTGCGAAAGCACTGCCATCCGGTAGAGAATCTCTGCGACATCCGAATTGCTCAGGATTTTATCTCTATTCATCGATTGCTCACGAATTCACTCTTTTTTCGTCTTCGTCTTTGCCCATACCTCTGCCGCAGTCTCAACTGTGCGTGAGCCGAAGTAAAAGACAATTATCGCTATGTAGATCTTGTTGAACGAATCGATTTGAGCCGTCGAAAGATTGTTGGAGGAGTCCGGACTCATAAACAGAAATATGATATAGCCGAGAGTGAAGACAATCATGAGCACCCTGTATTTCGCCGTGAGTGTGGTTCAGAAGGGGTTTCAATGGTTTGTCAATCTCATTCCTCTGTAATTTTGCCAGTGCAGTGATGAAGAGCAGTGAAAAGAAGAGAAAGACCATCGATGCAAGAATCAATCCAATATCCATCTCAAGCGCTGCGTATGTTACAAAGAACGCCGAACTGATGAAGAGCGAATACCGCAGCTTTGATACCGTTCTCGGAATGGACTCCGATCGCACAATGAAGTACAGTGCAAAGACGAGTACAACGATGATTGCAGTCTCCGGAATATTTGCGGCTGCATATTGCATCATGGTTTCCAAATACATCGGATTCAACTTCCGGGCGCTTAATTCACATCCACACGCTCATGCATTAAATAATCTGCCATCCAATAGATCGCTCATGACTCTAACTATCCTCAAACTCGGAGGCAGCGTCCTCACAGAAAAGACCAACGTGCCTACGCCAAAGCCGGATGTGATTAAGAGATGCGCCCTGGAGATCGCATCAGCCACCACACCCGGCGATGCGGACAATCCGCTGATCCTTGTCCACGGCGCAGGCTCGTTTGGGCATCCGCAGGCAGAAGAGCACGATTCTCCGGACGGGTTCTCCAATTTCGGGATAACTGAGATCCATCGGACTGTAGTATCGCTGAACGAGCTTGTAATCGGCGCACTGGTCGAAAGCGGCATCCCTGCCGCGCCTGTGCACCCGCTCAGTTGCGTCGTGGCAGACGATGCACGCATCGCGGATATCTCGACCGCCCCGATTGCGATGATGCTTGCCCGCGGTATCGTGCCTGTTCTGCATGGCGATGTGGTGATGGATCGGAGAATGGGTGCATCGATTGTCTCCGGCGACCAGCTTGTCACATATCTTGCGGCGCAGTTTGGTGCAGCACGCATCGGATTCGGAACAGCGGTCGATGGCGTGATTGTTGATGGTGCGACAGTTCCGCTGATCACCCCTAAGACATTCGGGGGTGTGCGATCCCAGATCCATGGCTCGGATGGGACGGATGTGACCGGCGGGATGCTCGGAAAAGTTCTTGAACTGCTCAATATCGATATGGATTCGTACATCTTCGATGCAATAAAGGATGGCATGGTTGCAAGATTCCTGTCCGGCGAGGAACTGGGAACAAAGATTGCGAAATTGTGAACGACGTGCTCGTAATGCTTAAGCGAAACGATCGACGGACTGGTCACAAACTACGGAACTCTACGTCTTTATGGCATCGCAACGTGCAGATATGTACATCATCGGCATAACATATACTGTGTTGCCGGTAACTACTCAGGTATGTTGATTGGTCGCCCGATTGCGATTCTGTAATTTCTGGCAAGAACAATAACCGCGGAGTGCGCAGAGTCGCGCAGAGGGCTGAAAACGGTCTCGAAACTCTGCGTTCCTCCGCGGTGATAAATCACTTGATTTTCAGACAGTGCCGCATTGCCTATTCTTTGTTCCCTTCATCAACCACTATCTTTAGCAAAGCAGCAGCCACTTCCAAAGAAGTATAATCTTCCTGAATAAGTTTTTCAACCAAATTATTACATTTCCCCAGATGCCCGGCATCAATAATCCCTTTAACTCTTTCTAAAAGCATGTTTGTCCTGATCGCTTCGACATCACTTACCGAAGGAACTTTCTGAGGTACAATTTTAGTTTTTGTGAATCTTTGGATCTGCCGTATTCTATACATCTCTTTACCGGTCACAAATGTAAATGCACGCCCCGCGTTTCCTGCCCGGGCTGTTCTTCCGATTCTATGTACATAATATTCATCATCAGTAGGTATGTCATAGTTGAACACGGCGTCTGTAGCCCCTACATCGATTCCCCGGGCTGCCACATCAGTTGCCACCAAGATGTCAATCCCGCCCCTTCTGAATTTAGACATGACGGTGTCTCTTTGCTTCTGCTGCATATCCCCGTGCAACCCATCAGCCAGATATCCTCTTGCATTGAGGCTTTCGACCAATCCATCCACACGTCTTTTTGTATTACAAAAGACCAGCGATAATTTCAGATCGTAAAGATCGATTAAACGAGACATGACCTCTATTTTTGCTTGCTGTTTGACTTCAACAAAAAATTGTTCGACGTTGGGAACGGTCATCTCCTTATGTACCAATTTTATCAGTTGTGGGTTGTTCTGATATCGTTTCGTTAATTTTAAAATGGCTTTGGGCATGGTTGCAGAGAAGAGGATGGTCTGCCGTTTCTCCGGGATTTTCCTCACAATAGTTTCGATGTCGTCTCTAAATCCCATGTCCAGCATTTCATCTGCTTCATCCAGTATGACTATTTTTACGCCACCCACTTTCAGAGTGCGGCGGTCTAAATGATCCATGACGCGGCCAGGAGTGCCGATAATAATCTGTACACCTTCTTTTAATGCTCTAATCTGGCGCCCTATAGGCTGCCCACCATAAACAGGTAAAATCCTAATGCCTTTTTTATACTTCGAAAGATTTTTCAGTTCTTCTGATACCTGAATTGCCAGCTCTCTTGTGGGACATAAAATTACAGCCTGTAATGCCTTATTTTTTGGATCTACCCGCTCTAAAGTCGCAATTCCGAAAGCTGCAGTCTTCCCCGTACCTGTTTGCGCCTGCCCAATCACATCCTTTCCATCCAATAGATATGGGATAGATCGATTCTGAATTGTGGTGGGCTCTTCAAAACCCATATCTGCAATTGCCCGATACATCTCTTTTGATAAATGTAACTCTTCAAATCCTGGACTTTTCATGTGTAATCTCCTTTACTTTTATATGTTTGTTACCTTACTTAACTCTGACACAACCCGAATTTTTCTGGTTTTGATATTTTCCGGTGGTCGCTAACGGTTGCGTTGGCGAAGCATTTCAGCCAGGTGTACGTGCTGTAAGCGGACATCAATATACAGAGATATGCTGAATGGCAAAGACGTGACTTGAATCGGACACGCCACCCGGCAGTGATACTTTCCTGAACAGATGCGTCAATCGGCACTGTCTGAAAATCAAATGATTTATCACCGCGGAGAACGCTGAGGGCGCAGAGTTTTGAGATCGTTTCTAACCCACTGCGTGACTCTGCGGTAGAATCTAAGGGCATGGTGATTGCACCGGAAGCATCCATGAACCTCCAAGCCCCCCTAATCATGAAAATGTGCCATCTATTTTCGGAGCAAATTGACAGTGCAGCGTCAATCATTTAATGGTTGGGCTTATAAATAAGTAGGTAAGCCGGGATGCTTCAAACAGGATTCGCACAGGGTTTGCAAAGGAAGTGAGACTTTGATGAGCAGTGATCTGATCCACGAACTCAAGAGAAAGGCAGTACACCTGACCTCAATCATAATCGTGCTGGCTTATCATGCATTCGGGCAGCAAGCGATACTGTTGCTGCTAACGGCATACCTGATTGCGATACTCGAGATCGAGTACTTCAGAATCGAGTGGGGGAAGAAGCTGCCCCTTGTTCACAGTCTTTTACGGGAAAAGGAGACTGGTAGACTTGGTGGTCACGTATTCTTTACGATGGGGTGCATCATCGCGATTTCAGTCTTCCCGGAAGAGATCGCATCGGCTGCAATACTTATGACAACTTTTGGGGATGCGTCGGCTGCAATTTTCGGAAAAGCCTTTGGGCGAACATGGATTCCCGGATTAACAGATAGGGCGGTTGAGGGATGTGCTGCCGAGTTCATAGTGGACGTTGTCATTGGAGCGATCTTTCTATCCAACTGGCTTGTGGTTCTTGCCATGGCAGGTACTGCAACCGTCGTCGAGACGCTGGCTAACAAGATGGACGATAACCTCTTAATTCCTCTCTTTTCGGGGTTTAATGGTTATCTCGTCCTTCTGATACTGCCATACTTCAGTTGAAGTGAGGGGAAATTCTCCACTTCCTCGCCCATGTCTCCTTTTGTACAGGAGACCTCCCACCCAGCTTTCAACCGGGCGGGATATTCCCACCCCGACTATCTCAGAGGGACCTCATGTAAGCCGAACACAAACCTCATTTCAGAGAATCCAACCCAAAAACGCCTGCCAGTTCGACACCTTTCTCTCCGATCCCCGATAAACACGATTCAATCG
>LGVF01003183.1_pt1 | contig 10276 bp, 10 predicted proteins | sample 469901 | NCBI WGS metagenome assembly LGVF01 (sample SAMN03893561, study PRJNA290197) | marine sediment metagenome | material: sediment; isolation source: combined push core samples #3730, #5133, and #5579 collected at Hydrate Ridge | place: Pacific Ocean: Hydrate Ridge | reverse complement strand
ATCGAATTTACAATTACATGACAGGTTTTCGTGAGCTTGGTCTTGATTGCGAACCGATCCGAAACCATTTCCGGAAATTTCTTGGTGAGGAGGAGGCAAATCGGCTGATGGAAGATATTGAAAATGAACAGTCATAACCGTTCCGCTCAACGGGTGCAGAGGGCAGGTAACTGATTTAATAATCATGTACCTTCAGCCCCTACGGTGAATAGCGTATATTTTTTTACTATTAANNTTTAGCATTCAGGGGAACTGAAAAAAGGATCTTGAAAGATACTTTTCAACACCCTTTATTAATGTTCCTTGGGGGAGATATTACAGCCTAGAGCGATATAATTTTTCTAATCACTCCACGTATTTTATTAAAAGCGGAGACAAGGAACAGCCTCAATGACCCGGAAATACTTTTTTTCGCTGGACAGGAGGATGAGGCTGTTTCAGTTTCATAGACAAAATGAGAGTAGACATGAGCCCACCAGAAGACATTGCTGGGATGATCCCAGCACAATCCCTTTAGAAATCGTCCTACTGAGTAACCGGTACCATAATACATTCTCAACCACCAGATTGAAGGAAAAAAAGTTTCCTTAACTACTTCGCCCAGTGAAACTTTATCTTTTAGTGCTCTAACCCTTCGCTGCGGCCAACCATGAAATGGCGCGGGGTTAAGTTTTTTGGGTCGTTGCTTGTGAGGAAAAACATAACTTTCCTCAATTTTGTCCAAGTTCCATGGTGATATATGGTCTAACATCGGCAGCGCTCGCCAGGTTCCGGGAAACCGTCGTTTAAACATTACCCAGTCAATCTTCTGAAAGTGCTTCTCCGTAAAACCGATAATATCTGCGATATTAATCAGTTTGTACGTTTCATAGGTCAACGGAGCCCGCAAACCGTGTTGATAGAGATAATGTAATGTCTCTTCATGGCTGAATGTAGAGACCTCTGTTTTTCCCACCCTGATTGACTGGCCAGTTGCCAGTAGTTGTGTGAAATCAACTTCCGGATAATATGGCGGGCAATGAGAATATAGCCCTTGATGCAGTTCGATGCAGATTTGAACGTTATCTACCTTCTTATGCAACGACAAGAGATGATAATGACCAAGTGGTATAGGAGCAACTGACTGCTCAAAGCCCATCCCTCGTAACAATTCCTGGGCTTGGTCAACCTGTTCTGTGCTGAAAAAAATATCCATATCACGCATTGGACGTAAGGCTGAATCTGGGTAGAGAGACTGACAGAGTGCAGCACCCTTGATCAGCATGGCAGTCACCTGGTGCTGCCGGAATATGTTGAGCAACTCCTCTAGCACCTTTATCCGTACTGATGCCTTTTGCTGATGACGTATATACAAAAGATTAAGACTTCTGAGTACTGGCAGAGGGATATCAGCTTCAGCCTCCAGGAGATGCTTCCTGAGTAATGGTGCCATGCCCTCCAGCTCAGCCCTTGCCAGTAACGCCTGCCAGTCATGGATACCCAGACAATAATCACGCAATAGTTGATGCTGGAGTGTATGCCCTTCAATTCTGGCACAAACCTCAAGCAAGGGATATCGCTTCATGGAAAGATGTCAGAGCCTACGTTGAAAAGTGCATGTAAATGATCAAAGCTGCCGTAGGAGAGAGTGAATGACCTGCACTGTTTGACGATGGATGCCAGTGCAGAAACACCATGTCCCTGAAGGTTACGGGCATTAACGTGGGATTGGAGTAAGTACAAACTACTTTTTGCCGGAGATATCCGTTTTAGATCAGGACCAGCCTCCGGATAATACTGCGGAAAAATAATATCAGTGACTGTTGGTTGGATGGAATCAAATTTTGGATTCAGCAATCGGTGCGGGATCATGGAGCCGGTATCACTGCAGATGATGTCTTGATTCTTTTCCTGTAGTAACCATGACGGATGTGATGGGCCAACTTTTAGGCTGATGGGTCTTGTCATCGGTTGCACCTGACCAGCAGGGGTGAGAAAAACGAGTTCATCGGTCAAGTATTGGAAACCGTTTTTGATAAGCCAGCCGGTCAACGTGCTTTTCCCGTTACCGCTTTTTCCCGGTAGGATAAAACACTTTCCATCTCTATATACAGCACCTGCATGAAGGGCGTGGTTGCTATCATTACTTTTGATGCAATGAAAAATAACCTCATTCATCAAGGTGTAGGCCAACTGATATCTTGAGATACCATGATAGAGCTGCTTATCTTTCTCCCATAAAGATAATGTTGGAAGAGGGCTGGCTGAAATTATATTATAAAATCGTGGAGCTTTTGCAGATACAGTTTCAGGAAAATCTGAGAAGAGGAACTCTACGATGTCGTAGGCGTCCTGGTTATTGCACTCTATCTCGTGGGGCTGGTCACCAAATCCGGTACGGTAAATGTTATGACTACTCTTCATCCGTAAGCTCTATCACACTATGTCCAAGCAACGTCTGCAATGCAGAGACGACATCACCCCTGACCTGTTCTTTTTGGTCAGGATACATCTCTTCCAAATATTGGATTATTTGTCCAACATTCATATTCTCTTTACATAACAGCCAGACAGCATGTGCTTCGTTGTTGAGGTAGATGCCTTGCACAGTGGTGTCATTAAAGAGCAACACCTCACCATCAAATTCTTCCACTCTAAACGATTGGTTAATTTTCGGTTGCAATGAGTTTCTCATGTGATCCTCCTTTATACCATGTGTAGAAAATCGAAGTCATTATACACAAAGTTCGCTGTTTTATCTTGACTAATAGTTATCTTTGAAAAATCTTCGTGTACAAGGTGGGTTGTAGGAATCTTAGTTCTGTGACGTTTTACTGTCCATAGGCTGCAAGTTCATTAAACTGTGACGCAATCAACGTTGCAAACGTAGGACTGAAGCTGAAATCAAATATTACAAATTCAAAAACTTGGTTTGAGGCCGGAAAAACAGTACCGCCTCCGGCCTCCGGCACCGAAATCACCTTTTAACCCAATATTGCCCTTGTACATGTCTTAACTTTGAACAGTTGGTAGCTGTTAACCTTATTCCTGTTAAGCGCTGATAGGCCGACATGGAGCGCTTGTTAAAAATTATTCCTGTTCCCACTACCCCCTCCTGTCATCATCTCTGCATCCGATGTATCATTAAATAACGGTAATATCTGCCGAACACCTACAAAACTAGGAGGAGCATTATGAAAGTTTCACAAGCTGTTGATTTCCACCTGCAGTACCATCGGGCTAACTCCAAAAAAAAATACCATCAAAACCTGTGAGTTCGTTCTCTCCAAATTTTCAACCCGATTCGGCAAACGAGATTTAGCAAGTATCTCACAAGAAGAGGTGTTGGATTTTCTCTTATCCCTGACCAAGGACAATAAGCAGGCAACCAAGAGGAACCGCTACTCCGTGCTTTCGTCATTCTACAATTTCAGTATCAGCACAGGGCTCCCGGCTCTAACAAATCCCTGCAACACAACCGTGATTAGAAAGATCTTCAAACGGCCGCAGGCCATTCAGTGGCAAATCGTCGACAAGGAAACTGTTGACGAGATTATTTTCCGGACCACGAATATCCGGAACAGGGTGATGAGGGAACTCATGGCAAGAGGTGGCATGCGTATTGGCGAAGTTTTAAACCTCACGCCTTTCGATATCCAAGAAAACTCTCTGACTATCCAAAACCCCAAAAGTGGCAGAGCTGAAGAGACGGTTTATGTTCCACGAAAAACCCTGGTAAGGTTAAATGAGTATGTGAAAGCCAGCGATATCGGTAGAAATGACCGAATCTTTCCCATTTCATACGTGGCCGCTTGGTCGATGGTGANNGATATTGAGTTAAAGCCTCACGACCTCAGGCGCCATGCAGCTACATATGCATCAAGGTCTGGTACTCCTTTAGAAATTGTCAGTAAGGTCATTCTACGGCATGCCGATCTCTCAACGACTCAGCGGTACCTCGGGAAGGTAAACGATACGGAAGCCATCAGATGGATAGAAACGTTGTACGGGTAGGTTTTCCCCATAGGGGCGAGGAATCCCCCCGCCCTTTAGAGCAACAGGAAATATATAAAGTTACGACTGCCTTCAAATTGTTAAAGCTTAGCAGGGGTAATTTCAATTATCAGAGGTTTTGGTAAGCCTAACAAACTCTCTTCCATTGGAGGAAAAGTTCACGACTTCACCGCATCTTATTATTCCTACCCTCAAAGAGTATTATGCTGACGCCCCAGGCGACAACAAGTGCACTGATAAAATTTGCCAGAAGAAAGAAGACGGAAAAAAGCCAACCGAAATACGCAACAAGAAACGGGACTAGCACAGGTTTAATTGAACGGCAACCCATAAAGTTTGCTATATGGAACGATGAGGCCCCTTTCTCTTTTAAAGTCGCAAATAATGGATACCACGCATATATAGGGCCCATTGATAATATACCTGCCAGTGAAGAAAACAGGACACCTTTGATCCCTGTTCTTTGGCCCATGTATTTTATTGCCAGCAGTGGAGACAAAAAACGGTTAAGTAACATCATCATTACTAGCGCAAGCCCCATTGGCCCAATCACCTGCAGCAGTATAGTGCTGCTTCTAAGAAGCGCCTTTTCAGTTTTATCCGGCGCCAAATAAAATCCAAGTATATACAGGCAGATGATTACTATAGGGAAAAGCCAGGCCAGTACCATTGGTTTATTCAAACTTATCTTAGATTCATTTTGCATAATAATCAAATCCATAAGCCCATACAAAAAGTCAGGCATAGAGCCATGATTGCAGCCATGGCGAATCCGGACAAATTGCGAACCAAAGCAAAACGCCATCCCAGAGCAGTAGCTTCTGCTGGAAGTTGTATAAAGCCGACGCTTACCCACGCTAACATTAAAGCAGCCGCTCCCGGTAAACCAACACCTGCTTTTTGCAGGCTTTCTCCAATGACATAACTATTAATTGGATTACCGGCCATCAAACTGCCAATACACGCTCCGAGAAAGGAATCCTGCACATTTGAGCCAGAAAAAAAGGACAGCAATGTTTGTTCGGAAACAAAGCCCTGAAACAATCCGAGGAGAAGAATTACAGCTACCAACAGAGGGAAAAGTGCTAAAAATTGTCGCCCGGTTTTAGATATCGCTTCAGACCAAGTAATAACGGATACATTTTCTGCAGGAAGTGGTTCAACCTCCTCTTGCCTGGGTGGTGCGGTACGCGAAAGTATAAATTTCTCGACAACATCAGCCACAGGTCCATCAACCCGGTCTATCACTTCAATACCTTGAGAGCTTACAACCTCAGCAATATGTGGAGACATAAAACCGACAAGGATTGCCTGCGAGTCCATGTTCATTACCAGGGAAACCATCTGAACACCAGCACCTGAACCAGATGAAGACGGCGGGCCATTCAAAACCTCAAAAGTCATGTCATCTGTTTCAATTACCAGTATAAAAGCGGCTGTTCCCAGTTTATGTTCCACGTTTCCACTTAAATCGGGAGTGGTACTTGCGATGGCTATCTTCATCGTTATTTAATTGAGTTTTTTGTTTCTAAATCAAACATTCGCAACCTGTAGGAAATGTTTTCTCTGGCCTTACCGTGTACACGAAGTAACCTTAAAATGATATATCAAATTACCCTTCGGGTAGCCCTCTGAAGTAGAGACAATCTATAGTCAATCACGATTACATGCAGGCACAAAAAGGGACAATACAACTCTATTATACTTAAGTGAATTAGCCCGGATTTCTCACCAGTTCAGGCGGCGTCAGGTTCATGTTTTCTTGGACAACAGGATCTGCAGAAAAAAAGTCATTAGTATACGTCTCAAACCAGGATCTAAGTTTAGGTCGTAGAAATTGTGCGTTCATTTTTCATCTCGTAAGCTTAACTTCTTATACAACATTGCAAACATATAAACTGTTGAGGTCAGGTTACGGTTGTCCTTATGGGAGCATGCACCCTGATAGGGGTGACTCAGTAGATACAGGAATAATGTAAAATAGAGGGCTGGGTAGGATATACAGACCTTCGATGTGGCAATGATAACATTGCCAATCACCGGCGGCAAAAGCATAGCGACAAAGGAGCGACGCTTTTTGACGTTCGAATGGATTTGCCTTGTGTACGCCCGGCATGGGCGTGAACTCATGGGGTTAAAGTCCCCTGTAAGTGTTCCATGTAACGTTGTGAAACGTAACATAAATTACTAGCCGATGGCAAGGGCGTTACCGTGAGGTAGGGTCTGAAGGAAGCCTAAGTGCAAAGATGTGGGGCGACGAACAGAAATATCATATAAGGCCGAGTTTCCGGGTAAGTCAGCACAACATGATTAAGCCCAAGGAACAGGAGATACGGTAAATGATGCGTTCGCACATCGGAAGTTCACGTCATTATTCGGGGAGATCTGTATTCCATGCAGTATAAAGTTGTTTCCAGTGAAATCACCGGCAGGGTTACCGGTACACCAACACCCGGGCACAGGCAGGGAACGTCCTGTCCTCCTGTGAGATACGAATAAAGAAGGCAGACAGGAAATGATGATATACGGCACCACGTTGAGAAATCGGAATGGTGAGAATGCAGAAGTCAGCAGAAGCCATAGTAGCCAAATGCCAAGGGTAATGCCTTGGACATGGTGAAGGGCTGAACATTAAGGAGAGAAATATGCAACCAAGACACCTTGTGCGTACCGTGAACCCGAACGGGGGAGTAGTGTATAAGCGTATCGTGGAAGAGCAGTTCTCAAACGATCAACTACTGGAACGTATTCTTTCAACAGAGAATATCGGACTGGCCTGGAAGAGGGTTCGTGCCAATAAGGGCGCTCCCGGAATCGATGAAATAACCATCGAGGAATTCCCGTTCACCTCTCGTGAATGCTGGCCTGAAATTCGTTCAACTATCCTTGAAGGGAACTATGTCCCTTCTCCTGTTCAAAGAGTTGAGATCCCCAAAGCGGATGGCAGTATGCGTCCACTTGGAATCCCAACTGTGCTGGATAGAGTTATTCAGCAGGCTATTGCCCAAGCCATGGTGCCAATATTCGATCCATACTTTTCTGAATCGAGTTGCGGTTTTAGGCCGGGCAGATCAGCCCACGATGGTATCAAGCAGATAAAAGAGTATATCAGGCAGGGCTATAAAGTCGCAGTGGATATGGATCTGTCGAAATTCTTCGACACGGTCAACCACGATGTCCTGATGCACCGGGTGTCACGCCGTATAGACGACAAACGTGTGCTTAAACTTATCGGTAAATACCTCCGGGCTGGTGTAATGGTCAATGGTCGCCTTCTACCAACTCCCCTGGGAGTTCCACAGGGCGGTCCCCTTTCACCCCTTCTTGCCAACATTCTTCTCGACGATCTGGACAAGGAGTTGGAAAAACGTGGCCATCGCTTCGTACGTTATGCAGATGACTTCATCATTATGGTGAAAAGTCTTTCGGCGGGACAACGGGTAATGGACAGTGTTCGAAGATTCCTTGAACGAGAGCTGAGGCTTACGGTTAACGAGAAGAAGAGTAAAGTCGGTTCGGTGGAAGAGTGTGGCTTTCTTGGTTTCGTTTTTGTGCGAGGCAAAATTAGATGGAGCGATAAGGCTTTCCGTGAGTTCAAGAGACGCATTCGTCTCTTCACCGGTCGGAGCTGGTTTGTCTCCATAGAATACCGTCTCCACAAACTTGCAGAATATGTACGAGGCTGGATGAACTACTACGGGATCTCGGAGTATTACCGTCCAATCCCGGAAATAGACAATTGGCTTCGTCGCAGGTTACGGATGTGCTATTGGAAACAGTGGCGATATACACGGACCAAAGTGTACAACCTCCTCAAACTGGGGACATCCCAAAGGCAAGCCATTATGACAGCGTTAAGTCGTAAAGGGCCATGGCACCTCGCCAGAACCCTTGCCACACAAGTCGGCATGACCAACAACTGGCTAAAAGAACAAGGGTTGATATCTGTCAAAGATCAGTGGGTGAAGATTCACTATCCGGCTTCGGCCCGATAACCTTAATGAAACGCCCTGTGCGGAGCCGCATGCAGGGTGTTGTGGGGGCTGGGGGAGAAAAACCCCCGGCTACCCGATTATAAGCCTTTGAGTTGAACAGTAAAAAAACACATATTTTCGGCAATTATTTTACTGAAATCAGCCTTCGACACAGGCAACCCTTCTTTAATTGCAAGCGGATAAAATCTTTCGTATGATTCCTCGTCAAAACCATAAGCTGCACCAAGTTTAAGGCCTTGTAATATTTCTCCGAATCTTGTCTTTTTAATTGTATGATTTTTTTTGCCTTTTGGATCTATTTCTGCCAAAAAAATTTTCATTGCCGTTTCAGATCCAGTGATCACACATGCATCCCCTTTATCACCAGTGCAAATCACTTCGGTGCGAGACGCAAACGCAAAATATCCAATTACTTTATGACTATGATTTGGCATCGAATTAATTACCTTTTCGTATATACTTATAATCGCGGTGCTGACCGACGCCGTGGGCAGCGCAAGCAAGCGTAGCTTGGTAGTGGTGTTCGCGGTGCCTGGTCAAGCTCCTTGTTCTGGCGCGTAGCGACGGAACAAGGAGCTTAACGAGTGACCTTACCGTTCTCGGCGACGCAGTCGCCGAGAACGGTAAGGTCACTGGTTACCGGGCAGTTTCGGCAATCCATGTGCAGCGTTTTGTTGAACGAAGCCGCTCTCGCGGCAGGAAAAGATTGAATTGGTGTATACTTCTGTAACTGTCTAATTTCAGACACTTACAACAGAAAGGAGTATACCATGAAGGCTGCGGAAGTAAAACGATTTGCGATTCTTTACGAGCGGCACCTGAAGCTGCTTATATTACAGGGCAAAAGTGACTCAACAGTCAGTGCATACTCTCGAGCTGTCCGTCGCGTCGGCAGTCATTACGATTGCTGCCCGGACAGGCTGACCAAAGAGCAATTGGAGGATTATTTTCTCCAATTGGTTAAAAGTCATTCTTGGAGCACGGTCAAGCTGGACAGGTTAGGCCTGCAGTTTTTTTGGAAACATGTACTTGGGATTGAATGGCAATGGCTGGACATTGTTAAGCCGCCACAGGTCAAAACCATCCCCGATATACTTACCCCGACGGAAATCGAGCGCATTCTGGGTGCAACTAAGAAAATATGCTATCGTGTTTTCCTGCTGACAACCTATTCCATGGGGCTTCGTTTGGAAGAGGCACTCTCCCTACACGTTGGTGACCTTGATGCAGAACGTGGGCTTGTCCACATTCGCCGTGGCAAGGGGCATAAGGATCGGCTGGTTCCGTTGCCGACTCGAACTCTGCTTGCGTTGAGAATATACTGGTGTGAGCATCGGCATCCGTCAATGATTTTTCCTAATCGAAAAGGCTCTGCGAAAACCATGCAGCAGGCAACCACCCATATGGATAAGGGCGGTGCTCAAAGTGCGATGAAAAAGGTTGTTGCCGTCTGTAACATTAAAAAAAAGTTTCGATACACTCTCTCCGCCACTCCTTCGCAACCCATCTTTTAGAACGCGGCCTCAGTCTTCGCCATATCCAAGCCCTGCTTGGCCACGCCAGCCCGACCACAACAGCACGTTACACCCACCTCACTACATTTACAGAAAAAGACAGTCGGCAGGCAGTTAATGATCTGGTCGATACTCTGCAGATCGATATCGAGGGGGTGTGAGTATGGAAATGGCTGCTATTGTAGAACAATACTTCCCTCAATATATCGCCCAATACGGCGCTACAGCTCTTCCAGGTCATCTGAAAGCCCTCGCTGCCATCCGGCGTTGCCGTACCCCGGATTCCGGCGAGCTGTATGTGCAGTGTCCGGACTGTGATCATTCGGGATGGAGACCGCTTTCCTGCGGCAATCGGCATTGTCCGAAATGTCAGAACCATGCCACCAGCAAGTGGATTGACACCCAGCAGCAAAAATTACTGCCGGTTCCCTATTTTATGGCGACATTTACCCTGCCGTTTGAACTACGCCCACTGGCTTGGTGCAATCAAAAAACCGTCTATAGCCTTTTGTTTACCTGCGTTGCCGCCATCCTGAAGGAATTCGGTCTTAACTCGAGACACCTGGGGGCAGAGATTGGGATGACCATGGTGCTCCACACCAACACCAGGCGATTGGCGTATCACCCACATGTTCATGTGGTGATTCCCGGAGGCGGGATTGATAAGCGACGTCGTCACTGGAGAAAACTTAAAGGAAAGTACCTCTTTAATGGCAAGGCCCTGGCTCAAAAGTTTCGAGGTCGTTTTCTTGCCGCACTACGTGCAGCTGGGCT
>LGVF01406562.1_pt1 | contig 10280 bp, 6 predicted proteins | sample 469901 | NCBI WGS metagenome assembly LGVF01 (sample SAMN03893561, study PRJNA290197) | marine sediment metagenome | material: sediment; isolation source: combined push core samples #3730, #5133, and #5579 collected at Hydrate Ridge | place: Pacific Ocean: Hydrate Ridge | reverse complement strand
CAACAGAGCAGAAGGGCAATAGGGAAAATGGTGATTTCAGTCTCGTGCCCGTTTTACAGATTGGATCGGAAGATAAGGACATACTTCTTTCGGACATATCGGCATTTTTACCAACAAGGCCCGTGCTCTTCATTCGGGATGGGTATCTGTTTGAACTGCCGGGACCCAGCCTTTCGTGGATAAGGACAGTACTAAAATCAGGAAAGATAGAAGTGCCCCAAAAAGATGCTCGCGAGTTGCTTCTTCAGACTGAATCCTTTACGGACATCCTCGAGATATCCCTGCCTGAAGGGATGGCGCCCAAAGCCATAGAGGGCTCAAAGCCAAGTCCGTTACTCATTGTGGAGTTGGTGGAGGACTTTCTGAGGGCAAAGGTCTTCATGAATTATGAAGGTCTGGAAATAGACTGGAATGATTCCAGGCGTTCTATACTGGATACTGAGAGATGGATGCAGATTGAACGGCACGAGGAAGCCGAAACCGATTTTGTCAAAAAACTTCATGAAAAAGGTTTTCGACAAGAAGACGGAGTATTTCACTTAGATACCAAAAAGGCGGCCAAGGCCCTCTCTGATCTGGCAAAAGATGGCTGTACCATAGAGGGACGAGACAGAAGACCGTTCAGAGGAGGCCGCGTCTCCAAACTGAGCATCTCCTCCGGCATAGACTGGTTTGATCTGCAAGGCGGGATATCCTTCGGAGAGTACTTGGTCCCTTTACCAAGGGCCGTCAGGGCCTTTCTCAAGGGAGAACGTACAGTAAAGCTCGACGATGGGAGCGTAGGTCTACTCCCTGAGGAGTGGTTCTCCCACAACCTGCCTGCCCTTGAGCTCAGTGCTGCATCCGGACGAAAGAGTTCTCCGGACAAGGCCCTTAGATTTTCATCCACACAGGCCCTGGTCCTGGATGCATTGCTTGAGGAAAATGAAGTCGAATCCGTTGACCAGCGTTTCCTTGAGATAAGGAATGTCCTTAAGGATTTCTCAGGAATTGAGAAGGTCCCGGTGCCCGCTGGTTTCAAGGGCGTTCTCCGGCCATACCAGGAGGAGGCCCTGAGCTGGTTTGATTTCTTACGGAAGTTCGGCTTCGGGGGTATGCTGGCCGATGACATGGGGCTTGGCAAGACAGTCCAGGTCCTGGCATGGCTCGCAGGAGAGATGGAGAACGGGCAGAGCCGTCCCTCTCTCGTGATAGCCCCGACTTCCCTTCTGTTCAACTGGCAGACAGAGGCAAAGCGTTTTATCCCTGGGATACGGATACTGACCTATACAGGGAACAACCGTTCAGACCTTGTCAGGGAAATGGATCAGGCGGACCTCATACTCACGACTTACGGTCTGGCAAGACGTGACATAGAGGCCCTCAAGGATCTGGAATTCAACTATATCATACTGGACGAGAGCCAGACTATCAAAAATTCAGGCTCCATGATAGCCAGAACAGTCCGGTTGCTTAAGGCCGGACACAAGCTATGTCTTACGGGCACGCCTCTTGAGAACAACGTGGGAGAACTCTGGTCCCAGATGGAGTTCCTGAATCCCGGGCTCCTTGGTTCCAAAGCCGTCTTTGACAGGAGATTTGCAAGGCCTATAGCCAATGGAGATGAAACAGCCCGTGACAGCCTCAAACGGATGGTGACGGCCTTTATCCTCAGGCGTACTAAAGATGCAGTGGCCCTAGACCTCCCGGACAAGACGGATCATGTAATACGCTGTCCTATGACGGACGGGCAGACCAAAGTCTATGGTCAGGTGCGTGACCACTACCGTGACTCAATATTAACGGCTGTAGAACAACATGGCCTGAATAGGAGCAATATGAAGGTCCTGGAGGGCCTTCTCAGGCTTCGCCAGGCAGCAAACCACCCTGGTCTGATCGGGGATTTCAGCGCGGGATCCGGCAAGCTGAACGAACTCACGACAATGCTGAGAGGTGTCCTTTCCAGTGGACACAAGGCCCTGGTCTTTTCGCAGTTCACAAAGATGTTACGCTTGATCCGTGACACTCTGGATGATGCCGGCGTGATATATGAGTACCTGGACGGCAGAACTCCCAGGGCCAAACGTGAAGAGAGGGTGCGCCGTTTTCAGGAAGACAGAGACGTTAAACTCTTTCTGATCAGCATCAAGGCCGGCGGCCTCGGTCTCAATTTAACTGCCGCTGACTATGTGTTTATCGTAGATCCATGGTGGAACCCGGCAGTGGAGCTCCAGGCAGTCGACAGGACTCACCGAATCGGACAAGACAAGAGAGTATTCACCTACCGCTTCATCACAGCCGGGACCGTAGAAGAAAAGATCCTCGGATTGCAGGAAAAAAAGCGGGAACTGGTAAAAGACATGATGAAAGGCGCTCAGGATATGCCCCGACACCTTTCCAGGGAGGATCTGGATTTCCTGTTTTCTTGATAGGTGGAAGGTTTCTTATTTCTTATTTCAAACAGAGTCCATCAATAACCTAAACTTAGTGCAAATTGTATTGCTTGGCGCACTTGTTCCATTTTTGGTGGTGAAAGTGTTGAGATGAACGAACCTATTTTTCCTTTTGATACCGTCTGGATATGATCAAAATTGATTGCACAGTCTTTCGGCATACCCTCGTATTTGGATAAAGGCACTTCGCTTGGTATATCCCTCACAGTCGACGTTATTGGCGCAACCGTTACTTCTCCAAGGTATTCAAGAATGGAATCGCGGGTCAAAATCAACACAGGACGTCTCTTGTCAGGAGCTTTGAATTTATACCATCTGATTTCTCCCCGCTTCATTCATCCCCCCAATCCTGTTCCTTTTCCCACACGCTGAACTCTTCCTTATTCACAGGACGCAATTCATATCCCTTACGGTGTTTCTCTTCAATACGACTAACATTGAAACGATTGATTGCATCTCGTAAAACATTACGTGTAAAAGCAGATCGGGTCGTTTTGAGTTCTTTTACCACCTTGTCGACCGATTGAACCAAGTCGTCATCCAAGGTCATTTGTATAGTTCGCACAGATATACCCCTATTTAATGTGGACAGATATAGCTATAATGCCCCACATAAAACACTGTGTCAAACGATATTCGATATTCAGATTAGGAATTAATCACATCTCTAAGTACTTCGCTCAGATCTTCTATCTTGAAAGGTTTTGTAATCATGCCGCAGAAGCCGTACTTTCTAAAGTCAGACATGACCGGATCTGTAGAATAGCCGCTCGAGACAATGGCCTTGACATTGGGGTCTATTCCCCTGAGTTTTTCAATGGCCTCCTTGCCACCCATGCCGCCCGGCACGGTCAGATCCATAATTACGGCAGCAAAGGGATGATCGGATGCCATGGCCTTTTCATACATATCAACGGCCTGTTTCCCATCCCAGGCCGACTCCACTTCACAGCCGAATCCGCTCAATATTTCACTTACTACCTCCAGGATTATCTCCTCGTCATCCATTATCAGTATTTTTTTTGAGTCCTTAAACAACTCGACTGTTTTCTCTCTCCGTATTTCCTGTTTTTCCTCCAGAGCAGGCAGATAGACATGGAAGACGGTCCCGACTCCCATCTCGGATTCCACGCTGATGTGCCCTTCATGATTTTTAATAATGGAATGGGATGTGGCGAGTCCGAGGCCGCTTCCCTTCTGTTTGGTAGAAAAATACGGGTCAAATATCCTTGAAAGATGTCCTTTGGATACACCGATACCGTTGTCTTGTATTGATATTTTTACATATTTTCCTTCTCTTAGAAACGGATGGCCGTCTGCATCAACAACGATATTTTCACCCCGGACATCTATTATTCCCCCTTCCGGCAAGGCCTGGTCGGCGTTGATGAGCAGATTGTTAATGGCCTGGTCCATCTGGCCCTCATCCGCCTCAATCAACCACAGGTCAGGGGGGAAAGAATACTCACACCTGACGTTTGAACCACTCAGGACAAATGAGGCTGATTCTTTTATCAATCCGCCGATGGCAACAGGTCCCTTAACCGGTTCGCCGCCCTTGGAAAAGGTCAGTAACTGCTGGGTCAGATTCTTTGCCCTTATACACGCCTTTTCTGCCCGCTTCAGTTTGTCCAGTATCTTTTTTTCTGATTCTGCATAGATTCCAGCCAGGGTGATATTGCCCAGGATTGAAGTCAGGATGTTGTTGAAGTCGTGGGCAATCCCGCCTGCAAGGATACCGACCGACTCGAGTTTGTCGGCCTTCACGAGTTCCTGTTCGATCTTTAGTTTTTCCGTGACATCGCGGAAAACCAGGACTACGCCGGCAATCTTTCCCTTTTTATCTAAAATTGGTGCGCCGCTATCCGCTATGGCTCTCTCTGTACCATCTCTGGCGATAAGTATCGTATTGTTGGCCAGGCCGACAACTCTGCCATGTTCGATCACTTTTTCCACAGGATTTTCACAGCACTTACGGCTCATTTCATCCACAATGTGGAAGACCTCATTGAGATGCTTGTCTACAGCCTCTTCCTGGCTCCAGCCGATCAGTTTCTCAGCCACCTGGTTGACCAAAACCACCTTGCCTTTTTCATCCGTTGCTATCACTCCATCGCCGATAGAGCGGAGGGTAACGGCAAGGCGTTCTCTCTCATCGGCAAGGGCGCTTTCCATCCGCTTGCGCTCAGTGATGTCCTTCACAGTTCCCATCAACGCCATTCGGCCATGATAATTTATGTGTCCAACGACCATGTGGACAGTGGTCCTCGTCACTCCATCCATCTGCAGGGCCCGGAATTCATACTCAGTCGGCACATCTTCCCCGGCCACCATCTTTAAGTAGCGGTCCACTACCATGTCCCAATCCTCAGGCGCAACAAAATCCCTGAAATCACCGTCGGTTATCTCCTCCACTGTGCAGCCGCCCATCCTGGCAAATGCCTCGTTTACGAACTTGAGTTTTGCGTCCTGGATGACAAAGACACCGTCCTGGATATTTTCGATCAGGGTGCGGTATTTCTTTTCAGACTCTCTGAGCGCCTCGTCCATCCGCTTGTGCTCAGTAAAATCATTACCCACAGAGAGAATTTCGACAATACGTCCTTGATCGTTACGGATTGCCTTGTTTGTCCAGGAAATCCAGACTCGTTCGTTGTTTCGGCGCATGTTTTCATTTTCGTTTCTGACATATTTCTCCGGATGTCTTGCGATATCTTCAATCATTGCCGCCAGATCACGTCCGGAGCTGTCAGTCTCAGGCACAATGGTCCCCACAATATTTCTGCCAAGGATTTCATCCTTTGAATAACCAAAGAAACTCTGAGCAAATTCATTGAGATAGGTGATATGACCACTGACATCCCTGCGCATAATAATGCTGTTGGCGTCCTGAACGAGCTCCCGGTATTTGATTTCACTCTCTTTGAGCGCGTCAAACAGCTCTGTCCGCAACTGTATCTCTTCCCTGATCGCCTTTCCCTCTACACTGATGTATTCAACCCGGCCCGCATTGTCCTTAATAGGGTTACAGTTAAAAATTATAGGCACAGGGGAGTCGTCAGCGCCCTTGATGCTGGTCTCTGTCCTCGTTGAAATGCCGGTTGCAGCCTTTTTAAGAAAAGAAATGATATTTGCCCGTTCTGTTTGGGAGTGTGAAAACCACTTTGTATCTGCAAAATTCTTTCCGTATACATCCTCATAGGTGACTGCGGTTGCCATGAGCAGCGCCTTGTTGCAAAACAGGACTACACCGTTCCGGTCTAATTTAGCCACAAATAAGTCAAGATTATCCATGAGTCTTTTCAACTCATCAAACTCCTGCGTGACCATGTGATACTATAGCCCTCCGATTTATTTGCCTGAAAGACCGCGGTTCCTGTTCCAGATCACGGATCGACGCGCACGGTTAAAATATAAAGGACGCACGAAAGGTGATATGCCGCAGGGGCGGGTTTCAAAGATGTNNGGGTTTCAAAGATGTAGGGGCGGGTTTGAAACCCGCCCCTACAGATTCCGGTAACCGTTCACGGAATTTTTGAAATCCCGAATTCCAATAACTCAACTACTGCGTGAATGGATACGTCCAGCCTAATGTCCTTCAACTTCTTCCTCCCAACCGTTTATCATGGTTATGAGATGGGCCCAGAATGTGTGACCCAGGGTCGCCAGATACATATGGACAAAAAGGAAGGCAGCAAAGCAGCAGGCTATGAGGAAGTGTATTTCGATCACTACCTTGATCCCGCCCAACATCATCATCCATTTCTCCGTAACGAAGATGAGCAGCAGCCCGGTGGCCATAATGAGTGGAACAAGGGTCATCATGATCATCAGATACGCACCTTTCTGCATGGAGTTAAACTTATGATCAGGCGTGCAGTGGTGCGGGTTGGGAAGGCCGCGGAAGTAATTAAAGCCATAGAACTGCAATTGTTTTACAATGCCCGGTATGTCGCTTTTGTTGGGGACATACAGCTTTGTAAAGGTCTTGGCGACAAATATGTAATAAAAGAACCATATAAAGTAATCCAGGCACACAAGAATTCCGCAAAAGTCATGAATCATTACCGCAGACCTGTAAGTGCCGAAGAGACTCACGTATTCAGGGAATCTGAGCTGTGCCCCTGTCAGACACAGGGTTATGATCCCAAAAGCGTGAAGCCAATGCCATATCCTGACGGAAAGAGGGTTGAGATAGACCATATTGGGCTTTTCCATGATCAATGTTTCCTCCTATTTTTTCGGGTCAGAAGTCTGAAAGTGCCGTGAAGCATGGCTGCGCCGGCACCGCCGAGTATAATTGCCAACCCCAAGAGGCTGAGGATATCGTTTCTGCCTGACCCTATCATATAGAAATCAGGAGTGGCAAAAAGCATGTCAAGTGGGGCTCCTTGTTCAACACTGACCCTGCTGTATGTGCCGTCTTGATTGGGGAAGGCCACAAAACTCGTCTTCATTGCTTTGGGGCCGGATGCATGGCAGAAGCTGCAATCCCTGCGGTCATGAAATATCCCGTAGTTGTGGCTCACAGTTTTCGGTGCAAGCACACTCCAGAGCCGCACGTCTTTTTTATACTCGGAATGCAGGTTGAATTCCCTGAGTTCCGCCAAAGTAATCGAGCCGTCACTGTTATTGTCTATGAGCGACTGAACACCTTTTTCTTTGGTCATTTTCGAGAGATCCTCAAAAGTTGCCGGATTGACAATGCCTTCTCTGCCGGGCCTGATGTCCTTTTTCTTCTCAACATACATGTTGATGACGTAGCCTTTCGAATCCGTATGGCAGCTTATGCACGGCGCGCCCTGCATGTGAAGCTTTTCCCTGGGGAGCCACTCGGAGTGGCCGACACCTTTGTGACAACCCACACACAGTTCGTTTTTGTCAAAATCCGAGGCTGCTGAAAGACTGTTGGCCCCATGGACGTTGTGACAATCCACGCACGATGCGTTTTTCGCATGAAGGCTCCCGGCATACTCTTCATATGTATCTTCATGACACATGTTACAGCTTTCACTGCCGGGTTTGAGCCCTTTGATTACATGGGGGTTGTGACAATCCGTACAGACCGCACTTTCCCCATGAATGCTTCCGGCAAATGCCTCATTTGTATCTTCATGACACGTTTCGCAGCTTTCCTTGCCGGGCGTTTCCCCGTCGTCCGGATGATCATCAGTCACGGAATGGCAGGCCTCACAACCTTCCTCAGCGTGAGCCGAACCCGCGAACTGGGCCCCATAATCATCATGACATTCCAGACAGTCCTCAGTCTCCATGGCACCTGCCGAGATGACGCACATTCCGGTCATCAATGCCAGACACCCTATCAGACAGACTATTAGATGTTTTGCTTTGAGCACCATTGTTCCTCTCTCCCTCACCTTTTGAACCTGAAGGTTCATATGCGAGCTATACTCCTTTCCCCGCTCTATCCTTGCCGACACCATACAAAGGATGTCATGGCCTCTTTGGCATTGTCAGTAAAGCCAATGCCAAACAATTCCCTGTTCTTCTCGCAATAATATGCCCCCCCTTCTCACTATTACAATTTTACTAATACTTTTTAACCTGCCTGGACGAAATTGGCAACATCAGTCTGCAACGATTCTAGTTCAAAAGATATCTAAATCAGATTTCCTTGATTGACAAGCCCTTATGACATTGCAACTATATATATTGGAGGTTAAATTATATTAATGAGGGACATCGCCATGGATTTTCATGTAGATATGTTTAAGATGAGGACTATCCTTGCCGTTATTTCTGCCGTATTAATCATAATCAACGCCTCTGCGGGAGAGGCCGGGAGTGATACGGGCACTGAACCGGTCGGGTTTGTCGGCTCAGAGGCCTGCAGGGACTGTCATCAGAAGGAATATAAGAGCTTTATCACATATGCAAAGAAGAGCAGTTCGTTCGAGAGTATTCAAAGGGTAAAAAAGGGCCTTACCGAGGAGGAAATCAAAAAGTGCTATTTCTGCCATACGACGGGATATGGCAAGCCGAATGGCTTTATCAGCCTCGAAGAGACGCCTCACCTGAAAAACGCCGGATGTGAAGTATGTCACGGTCCGGGTGCATTACACGTAAAAACAGAGATGCCTGAGGATATCAAGATGAAATTGACCATGAAGGACTGTGAGGTGTGTCATATATCGGAACGGGTCAAGGCCTTCAGGTACAAGCCAATGATTCACGGAGGTGCGCACTAGTGGAAATCCCAAATAACAAATCTCAAATAACAATTTATTTGGAATTTGGTGTTTGGAATTTGGGATTTCAAAAATTCCGTGAACGCTTACTTTATTGGTAATAGTAGGGCACATTAATGTTTGGTTTTATCAGCAAGAGCTTTGCAAACAAGATAATGGCTACTGTGATAATCAGCATATCGCTGGTCATGATAGCTGAAATTGTCCTTAGGATATACTTTGGGACCAGAGACAGGATAGGGTTGGTGACAACCCTCACTGAGGATATTTCCGAATCGATCTATTCCGGCATAGAATATCCGATGTCTGTTGGGAATAACGAGGCTGTCAAAAAGGTCCTGTCCGATGTCCGGACAAAGATGGGAAACATCGAGGCATGGATCTGCGATTTTGATCAGGAGATTATCTGGTCTACACACGAGGATAAGGTAAATACCCAGGTTTCGGATTCAATTTTCGACCAGATAGCACTGTCGGCTCTGAGCGATACGTTGAGCTCAGGAGTAACGCCGGAGGAATCATTTCAGGTGGTGCTCGGCGGGAGGGATGTCCTTATTACCATCCATCCCATCTTGAATTCTGAAGACTGTTATCACTGCCATGGCTCTTCAAGGAAAGTCATCGGTGGTATGCTCATAGGAACGGACCTGCAACATGCTTTCAAGACAGTCGATGCTGCCAGAAACAGGACCCTGATAATAAGTTTTATCGGAATATCGGCAATTATCGCCTTAATTTATGCCATTGTCACCAGATTCATCCGACATCCGGTGGAGGAGTTGGCTGAAAAAGTCAAGAAATTTGCAGAGGGCGACATGTCTGTCGCGGTTGAGGTGAGGACGGAAGATGAAATCGGGGTGCTTGGCAACACATTCAACTACATGGTTGAGAGGGCATCTCTATTCAGCAGAATACTGGAACAGGAGGTCCGTAAGAAGACCGACTTGTTATATGAGAGGACCAAACTTATTGCACAACTGGAAAAGGCAAATATCCAGCTCAAAGAACTCGACAGGCTGAAATCTACATTTCTTGCCAACATGTCTCATGAGCTGAGGACACCGATGAACTCCATTATCGGATACTCGGATTTGTTAATGGACGGAGTCGACGGACCAATCAACGAAGAACAGGAGAAAAGCCTTGGTAAAATTTCCAATAATGCCCGGCACCTTTTACAATTGTTAAATGATATTCTCGATCTCTCAAAGATAGAAACCGGTAAGACCGAGATAGATGCAAAAGAGTTCAACCTCAAGGAGCTCATTGATTCGGTAATGCCGTTTTTTGATGGAATGATAAGAAAAACGGGTCTCAGTCTTGATGTCCATATCGATGAGAATCTGCCTTTGGTGTATGGGGATGAGAACAAAATAAAGCATGTCTTGATGAATCTGATATCCAATGCCATCAAATTCACAAATGAAGGAGGCGTCACCATCTCTGCCAAGATATCCGACCGGGGCATTCGACCCGGCGAGTCCCCCATATTTGCAGAGGCCTGTGTAGAGGACTCAGGCATCGGTATAAAGGAAGAGGACCTTGGCAAGATCTTTGACAAGTTCGTGCAGGCCGACCTCTCTACTGTCCGCCAATATGAAGGGACGGGTCTGGGGCTCAGTATTGCCAGAGGACTGAT
>LGVF01677110.1_pt1 | contig 10287 bp, 10 predicted proteins | sample 469901 | NCBI WGS metagenome assembly LGVF01 (sample SAMN03893561, study PRJNA290197) | marine sediment metagenome | material: sediment; isolation source: combined push core samples #3730, #5133, and #5579 collected at Hydrate Ridge | place: Pacific Ocean: Hydrate Ridge | reverse complement strand
ATTTAATACCAACCATTGATATTCTAAAAATGCTTGGTGAAAAAAAGCGAAAAGATCAATTTCTTTGTGGTTTTTCTATGGAAACAGAAAACATGTTAGAAAATAGTCAAAATAAACTGATTAATAAAAATATCAATATGATCATTGCAAATAATTTAAAAGAAGACGGTGCTGGTTTTAATACCTCAACCAATCGTGTTACCATTATTACACCTGAAAATCATGAAGAATTACCTTTGTTATCGAAAAATGATGTTGCTCATCGAGTTATTGATGCTATTTTGGATCAATTACCATGACAGGTTCTCAATTATCCTATCTTGTTATGGAAATTGGTTGCGTGCTTTTGTCTAATGGCGCAGAAACATACCGTGTTGAAGAATCAATGACACGTATTTGTCTGTCAATGGGTGCTCAAGAAGCTGAAATATTTGTTGTCCCAACAACCATTATCCTAGGCATAACCATGACTAATGGTGAACATCTCACACGAACCCGTCGACTTCATTTGCGAGGAATTGATTTAACCAAAGTCGAATGTACCAACAATCTTTCTCGACGCATTTGTTATGAATCCCTATCCTATAACAACTCCATTTTTGAAATTAATCGCATTAAAAATAAATTGCCTTATCCTTATTATCTTCAAGTTTTATCCTTTGCTTTTGTCGCACAACTCTTCACCTTGTTTTTTGGTGGAAATTTAGTTGATAGTTGCATTGCTTTTATTATTGGCTTAATTATCAAACTTCAATTCGATATTATGACACGTTTTGAAGGAAATATTTTCTTTATTAATATCGTTGGTGGTGCTATTGCCGCAAGTATTTCATTATTTATGCTTAAGATAGGATTGACACATCAAATCGATGCGATCATTATTGGATCGATTATGACCTTAGTTCCTGGCCTATCCATTACAAATTCAATTCGTGATGTAATCGCTGGTGATTATTTATCCGGCTTAATAAAAGGTATTGAAGCCTTATTAATTGGCACAGGTATCGCAACAGGTGTTGCAATACCACTGAGTTTATTAAAATCATTTTGGGGGATTTAATTATGGCATTTTTATTACCATCTATTTATGCCTTTGGGGCATCACTAGCCTTTGCGATTGTTTTTAATATTCGAAAAGATAAATTGTTATTATCTGCTCTAGGAGGCGCAATCGGTCAACTTACTTTCATCCTCTTTCAACTCGTGATTCCAAATGATATTACACTTTATCTTTTATCAACGATTGCAATTTCTCTTTATGCTGAAATACTGGCTCGGGTTACAAAATCACCAACAACAATCTATCTTATTGTTGCTCTGATTCCTTTAGTTCCTGGTGGTGGTGTCTACTATACCATGCTTCATTTTATTAAAGGCGAAATTGATCTTGGTATCATTACTGGACTCCACACTCTTGGTATTTCAGGTGCTCTTGCAATGGGTATTGTAATCACCTCATCAAGTGTAACCTTGTTACGAAAAATTATAATCACTACTCAGAAAAAGAAAAAGAAAGTTGAAGTTAAACAATGAAAAAATTAGCTATCGTCCTTTTAATAATTATTTTAACTTGCTTTTTATGTTGCTGTTTTTATTCACCTTCTAAACCAATAGAAAAAATTGATCCATCGATTTCAAATAAACCATCGTTAGAAATTACAGATCCTCTATCCAAAGAAAGCCAAGACTGTCTCCTATTTATTAACAGCAATCTTTCGTCTTCTTCTGGTGGCATCTATACCAATTATCAAAATACTGATACCGTATCCGACTTATCAACAGGTCACGAAGTCCTTTCAGAATCTATGGGACTTCTGCTTGATTATGCCTATTTAACAAGCAATGAAGCACTTTTTAATTCTACCAGCGACTATATTTTTAATAACCTTATGGTTGATACCATTATTTTATGGCGAATCAAAGAAGGCGACTCCCCAATTACCGATGTTTCGTCCACTATTGATGATTTAAGAATCTATGATATTTTAATTGCTTCTCAGGAAAAATGGCCACTAAATCGATCTTCTGAAGAACTCATTATAAATCTTGAAGATCAACTATCCACTAATATCCATGATTCAAAAACAATCCCAAGTTACTATAATAATGATCAGTATTCCCAAGAAAATCGGGTAGAAATGGCTTATATTAATCTTCACGCATTAAATACTTTATCAACTATCCAACCAAAACTTACGCCAATAATAAGTAACAATAAAACACTTCTTTTAAATAGTTATATCAATAACACCCTGCCTTTATACCATAAATATTATATTATTGACTCAAAAACATATGAAGACAATGATGGAAAAATCAATACCTTAGACAGCTTAATGGTAATGCTAAATTTAGCTAAAACGAATCTATATCTTCCAACATCAATCAATTGGTTAAAAGACAAAACCTCAACTGGAACCTTGTATTCCACATATGATACGACCTCTGGAGAAGCCCTTGATCAACAAGAATCGTCAGCAAGTTATGGGATTGCAATCCAAATTGGTGTCGCTCTTGGAGATAAAGCCCTGTGTGAGACGGCATTAAATCAACTTAAAATGATTCAAAACAAAGATAGTACCAGCCCCCTTTATGGTAGTTTTGGTTATCATAACAATGCCTATTCTTATGATAATCTTCATGGACTTATCGGCTTAATTTATAATGACTAATAGAAAGTGAGAAAAAATGAAAAAAATGAAAAAAATGAAAATAATGGTTCTTTTTGGAACCCGTCCTGAAGCAATTAAAATGGCACCACTTGTTATCGCATTAAAAAACGATTCTCGTTTTGAAACCCTCGTAACCTTAACAGCCCAACATCGGGAAATCTTAGATCAAGTTCTAACGCAATTTTCAATTACGCCTGATTATGACTTAAATCTTATGAAACCCGGGCAAACATTAAACTATATTACTGCCAGTATTTTAGAAAAATTAAACGATATATTAGAAATTGAAAAACCTGATATGATTTTAGTTCATGGGGACACAACCACCGCTTTTTCATCAGCCCTTACTGCCTTTTATCAACAAATTCAAATTGGCCATGTTGAGGCTGGCTTGCGGACTAAAAATAAATATTCCCCTTATCCTGAAGAAATGAATCGAACACTCATCGGTCAACTTGCAGATATTAATTTTTCGCCTACCCAAGGCAATAAAGCCAATCTTTTAAAAGAAGATATTTCAGAAAAAAGTATTGTTGTCACTGGAAATACCGTTATTGATGCTCTACTCATGACAGTAAAAAAAGAATATGTTTTTAAAACCCCTCTTCTAAACAGTATTAATTTTGAAAAAAAACGCGTCCTACTTTTAACATCACATCGCCGTGAAAATCTTGGTGAACCCATGAAAAATATTTTTTCTGCCATTCGAGAGTTAGTTTTAAGTAATCCCGATATTGAAGTGGTTTTTCCAATGCATCCTAATCCACTCATTAAAAAAACAGCCCTTCCATTATTAGCTGAATTAAAACAGGTTCATATCATCGAACCCTTAGATTACGCTGATATGTCAAATCTAATGGGCCGTAGTTTTCTTGTTCTAACCGATTCCGGTGGTATTCAAGAAGAAGCACCCGCTTTAGGTAAACCTGTGATCGTTCTTCGACAAGAAACCGAACGCCCAGAAGCTGTTAGTGCTGGCACCGTTATTATGGGTGGTATTATTAAAAAAGATATCCTAGCTATTACTCAAAATCTATTAGATAATCCGAATGATTACAACACCATGGCAAAAGCAATTAATCCCTATGGGAATGGTAACGCATCACAACGTATTTGCAATGCCCTTGCTGACTATTTCAAAAAATAGTCAGTACTATCAAATCAATCGTTTCATTTTTTTCAAAAAAATTATACTCTACTTGAGTATAATTGAGACTGCAGACAAAATATAAAGTAGTACCGACAATTGTTACATCATGGTGTGTGCACCAAGGCGAACAGGCACTAGCCTGTACGAATTGCAAGCATACAACAGATTAACAATTAGTCGGTACGGAAGTTTGTCACAAAACTGAATCATACTCTTACTTGAGTATGATTTTTTTATTCTGTTTATCCCACATCGTATTCCATTTCTTTTTTTGCTTTTTCAATAAACGCCAAAGGTGTTATTATATCTTCTTTATTTTTCCCCTTACATTCCCTACATTCAAATTTTCCAATTTGCAAATCAATCGCAATATCATATGGATCTGTTATAGCCATAAAATCTTGCTGTTCCACCTCATTCTTTATCCTTTTTTCTACAATCTTTGACCCTTCCTTATCTGTTATCACAAAAATTGCAAACGTAATATCTTTCTTATCAATTAAATATAAACTATCTTCAATACGCATTGCATTGATCATAATATCTGTTATTTTTTTCATAAATAATGGATGTTTCTCTTCTCCAATTATTCTCCTCATTTCTTTATAATGTCTAAATTTTACAATCATTAAGGTTAACTTTATTTGCCCACGCATTGACATTCCCATAAAAATTTTTGCATCATTATTAAATGTTCTTAAATTTCGTAGTCCAGTATCAGAATCCACTGTCGCTAAATTCTTATTTTCCACATCTAATTGATTTATTTTTTTTTGAAGTAATAATACATTACTTGCATATAAATTGATAGTAAATGTAAATAAGGGAATCATTATTACCCAAAAATATTCTTTCCCATTTATAATTTCCCCTAAAACCAAACTACGATATAAAACATAGGAAATGTAACTTAAAATAATCACCCCATCTAATACAAACCCCAAGGTTAACGTTGTAAAATATGTAATGATCACCAATAAAAATGTTAAATTTAACATTATCAAATTCTGGAAATAATGTTGCTGATCATCCGTTACAAAAACAATCGTAATAAAAACTAAAATAAAAAACAGAATAAATCCCAGATCACTGATTAATTGTTCTTTATCTTTTATCTTATTTGTATTTTTCATCTTTTCCACCAGCCCTTCTTCCAAGTGATTCCATTTTTATGAAAAATAAAAACTAAACTTACAATAATGAGAATCAATACCATGATACAGATTATTATGAATAATTGCGTATCCGGACGTACAGCAACTTGTTTTAAAACCTTGATTGTTGATGCAGTCTTTTCTTTAAAACGATATCCAAAAATATTACCATCGTAATCAACCAAATTGCCATCACCTTCGAGTTTTGCAAGATTATCTATTTTTCCAATATAATTTCCACTATTTATTATCCCAGCACGTGTTGGTGCCGTAATAACTAATACCCCTCGCCCAGGTTTTTGATAGGGTGATTTAATCAACTGCAGCGCTCCTAATGTTTCCCCATAATTAGGATCAATTTTTAGTTTTTCATTTGAAATAATCGCCGTTCCCTCAGCATTATATTTAAAATATAATTTATCATTATTATTACGAATAAAGTCATTGTTTTGATCATTTCCAATCGCAATAATATTTGAATTCTTGGTTAAATCATTTATTTCATTTGAACGCACAACACTAAATGTCCCATTATTTCCTTTGGTATAACGGCCTATCACTCGAAATGCTTTCCCAATGGTCATATAAGTATCATGATCAATTGTATCTGGTAAAACAAGGGCTATTTGATTCATATTATAATCATCAACAAAGGGATTCGGATAATTCTCAAAGATTAAATCCTGTGTTGATACAGAATTTAATTTGATTTGACTCTCATCATTTAAAAAAGCCCAAGGCATTTCACCTTGACGTAGCGAACACCATAAATCTTTTATCTCTAAATCAAAGGTCACACGCACTTGAAATGATCCATGATTCTCAAGATTTATAGGAATTAATACTGTTGCTTCATCCCCATTTGCCTTCTCTTGAGATAATTTTTGACTTCCAATTGGAATATCATTTACGTATACTGTTATTAATGAACGATCAAAATCTAAATTCTCGGAATAGCGGTAACCTAAATAAATTTCACTGCCATCCGATATTTTTCTATTTGAGGGATACGTTACAAAAAATTCTTTTGATTGATGAAAAGGCCCCTTATAATAAGTCGACTGATTCTCAGTAAAAGAAATATAGGTTTCTGCTTCCATTAATGGGGTATTAACCTCTTCATTTTTTTCTAAAATTTTAGTATTACTTGTCAGTTGCATCATTAAATCAGAATTACCTAATAGTCTTCCAGCATTGATTAAGATCTCATTATCCTTTGAGGTAATTAGCAAAATATTATTGCCATTATCGTCATTAATTAATGTTAATATCCCATTATCCTCTGTTAGGATTTCTTTGCTATCAATAATTTGTCGATAGTTCTCTGACAATTGATCATATCCCATGATTACTATTCTATTCTTAGCTTGATTCACCTCTGAATCATCGACTGTTAATAATGGAAAATAGCCTTCTGAATAAATTGTTTGATTTGATAATCCAGCAATTCCCAGAAGTGCTCCAGTAATTTCCGCTTCATTTTCTGAATTAGAAACAACAAACACCGCATCTTGATTACGCACAGAATCAATTGCATAAAAACGTTGATAGAAATTTGCGATCGTCGCTGTAAATTTATTTTTATCGTATTCAATATTAATATAGGATGATTCTAAAATATTTAACCAATTCGCGTCACTAACATCATCTACACAGGGCTGAGATTCTTGGGTTCTCATATAGCCATCCACCTGGATTCGATTATATCCTAACTCTAAATAACCGAGTGGAATATAGACATCAAAACTAACAATCTCTCCCGTATTGTTTTCGGGATGAAATGAATAAAAATAATTATCATTTATTCCTATTGTAATACTCGATAATTCTTGATCCGCCAATTGGGTTGTTTGATACTCTAAATGCACTTTTGCATTACTCACATCCCATTGATTTTCAATATAGAACAGCTCTTCCGTTCTTGAAAACACTCCTTTCATTGAATAATTTGAAAAATTAGTAATATAAGACTCGTTATCCGTTCTGTTTCCCTCTTGAATTGTATTTCCAAACCCAATTGCACTGATTGGCTGACTAAAAAATATTAAAATAACTAAGCTTATTGCAATCACTCTAACTTTTTTGTTTTTCATGTTTTTCTCCCTAATTCTAAGTTAATCCTGAAATCTTTCTGTTTTATACCATTTACTATCTTGTTTTTTTATCCGATCTTTGAAATACTGAAAAACACCATAAATCGTCACAATAATCCATAATTGACAATAACTAATATACATCAGTGCAACAATAAAAAAATTAGAGACTGACATTTCTCCTTTTTCTGTTGTTAACGAAATAAACACCCCGAGTACAAACATAATAAAAGCTGCAAACCAAAGGAAATTACTAAATCCCAAAATTGTCGTTGAAACCAACCCTGCTAAATTTAGAAAAAATATAATATCTGAAATAACTAAAGCCGATAAAAGCAAAAAATAGGTTGATAAAAAATAAAAAACATCAAAACGTATCTTTTTAGCTTTAGGATCAATTAAATAACGGATATTTTTAATTAAAACATAGACATTTCCTTTTACCCAACGCGTCCGTTGCCGAAACCAAACATTTAATTTTTGAGGTTCTTGTTCCCATGTCACCGCCTTTGGTTGAAATTTGATTTTATACCCCATTAAATAGATGCGAAAACTAATTTCAGTATCTTCCGCAACTGCCTTTTCATCCCATCCTCCAATTGCTTCGATAATATTTTTTCGAATAATAAAATTTGTTCCTGGAATTGTACAAAGCTTCATCAATTGCCACCGTCCAGCTTGGGCCATCCATTGAAACGAGAGGGTTTCAATATTAATAAATCGTGTTAATAAATTCACGTCTTTATTGCGTGTTCTAAATTTTCCAATAACCGCACCTAATGATGGATCATTTTCTATTTCTGCTACCAAATATCTTAGTGCTTTTCTTTCTGGGGTATTATCCGCATCATAGATCGCAAGATACTCTCCCTTGCTTTTGGAATAACCAATATTTAATGCATTCGATTTTCCTTTTCCTCCAACAATATTATCCGTATTAATGACTAGCAAATTTCGATCTGGATTTTTTTCTTGTATTTCTTTTAATAATAAATCACTATTATCATCGGAATTATCATTAATCACAATAATTTCATAGCACTCTTTGGGATAATCAAAATCCAATAATGATTCAACCGTTTTCACAATCACTACCCCTTCATTATGTGCTGGTACCATCACTGATATAAAAGGATGCTCATTTTTTATTGTTGGAGGGACTTCTTTCTCAGATTTCAAATAATAAAAATACCCTCCAATGATCAGAATAATATTAATAATCATTAAACTCCAAATTAAAATAATATTAATAACCATGATATAATCAAAACCATTCATTGTCTATTATCATCCTTTTTATTTTTTTCTTTATCTTTTTTCTTTATCTTTTTTCTGAATTTATTCAGATAAACCCATCGACTCAATAATAAAATTCCTATAAAAACAATAATAATTAAGCCCACAAAAATTAATAATACCCTGTTTCCTGCATTAAATATTTTTTCTAAACTATACTGTTGTTTTTCTTGATAATCATAATCATCTATTATCTCATCGTCATTATAGCTAAGAGATACGCCCATCCCATTAATTGTAATTCCTAATGCATCTGAATACAAACTCGTATCTCCAATTTCCCATTGGTTTTGGATTTCCTTGAAGTCTGTAATTTTCATCCATTTGTAATTTAATCTTTCAATCACACCATCAAGTGCTATTAAATCCTCTGACAAATCTATTATTATTGTGGTATCAATCCCATAATTATGATATCGACGCGTATTACTTCGTGTATCATCAATCTGTTGCATCGTTATTCCAAGACTCGATTTTTCAAATCCCCATGATGACTTATTTTCTATTATCGTTTCATTATCATTTTGGATGATCACACCTGACGAAAAAGAAGATAATAGATTATCTTCTTTTTGCGTAGTAAAAAGCATTTCTTCTGATGCAATAATGCCTAGAGGATAAATACCATTTTCAATCAATATCTTTACTTCTTTATCTATGATTGTATTTGAATTTTCAATTATTCCATTTGTTGTTTGTTGATCGGGTTGATGGATCACTATGCTTCCATTTTTAGATTGTGCATAACGCAATACTTGATAATAATTTTGCATTGCTGGATACTCTATATTTTCCGTAACGGGTACAATTCCAACTGTAAATGGAATCCCATATTCATATAATTTATTCGTTGTTTCGACTAATAGCATTAAATCTGAAAAAGGATAAATATTAGGAATCACTACTGTCATCATTGCATTATTTTCACTATTACTAAACCACGTCTTCACAGCATCACCTAAACAAATTTGAAAAGACGCATTATCTAAAAACAATGGCACCCATTGTATCGTTTCATTTTTTTTAGAAAAAGGATGCTTTATTCCATTGACGGCAATAAATAATTGGCTATCTGTTTCGTTTTCATTAATATAGTGACACTCTTCCACGATTTCATTTGAAAAAGTATGATTCTGATCAAACAGTTGAATTGACGACTGGCTTTGACTCATTCCATTAAAAACCGCTTTGTTTTCAATCAGTTCCTGTGACAACTGTCCAATATACATAATCTCACCAGAATAATTACGAAAATCGTCTATTAATTCAGTGTTTATGATATCATTTTTGCTATTCTTAAGAATAATCATTCGTGAGAACTCATTCATCATTCCTTGTGAATAATCTGTGAAATTAAGTACCATCATTGTTTTCCCTTGAGCCGTTAATACATTTTCTAACGCGATTAAATTACCAGCATATTGCGTATCCATCGCTAGTTGATCATAAAGAATCATGACATCACCTTTATCATTTTTTTCTTGGGAAAAAACATAATTCTGTTTAATCGGAATAAATAAAACGATACNNTTTCATTGGAATAAATAAAACGATAATCATTGTAATCATCAGTATAAATTTTCTCATTTTAAAATCCCATATCGTTGTTTCTTTTAGTCCCATTCTTAATCCACCAATTTTTAATTTTTAGATACCAATTCTTGTCCTTCATTTTCCCATCAATCCAACGTATCAATTCACTTAACATAATAAATGTCAAAGTGTCAAAAATAAATGAAAAAACAAATCCTCTCCCAATAACATCTGTACTTCCTGTTGTAATAACCGATTGATATAATTCCCATAGACCAATAATCATTCCCATTATTACTGCAATAAATAACACCATTTTTCGATAATCTTTTTCTTTTCTACCTTTTATAAATTCCAACAGTGTTGTTGTAAACATAATAAACATCCAA
>LGVF01082610.1_pt1 | contig 10291 bp, 8 predicted proteins | sample 469901 | NCBI WGS metagenome assembly LGVF01 (sample SAMN03893561, study PRJNA290197) | marine sediment metagenome | material: sediment; isolation source: combined push core samples #3730, #5133, and #5579 collected at Hydrate Ridge | place: Pacific Ocean: Hydrate Ridge | reverse complement strand
GACCAGGAATGGCTCGTCTGCAAAAGCAAACCAGCCAGGGCCACAGCAAGGATTTTGTACATGAAGAGCTCCCTTTTGTGTCCAGGCGGGGGTAGGCACAAAGAGGAACGCGAAGAAGGGTGTGGCCCCAAGAATAAACAGGGCCACATTTCATGTTCGCCTCAGCCCACCTTCCCATAAGCCCGGGGAAGATGATGTGGGTTATCCGTAGCGGCAGGTATTCTGGCTCGCGCATCGATCTCGGGACCGCCTTCCCAGCTTTTCTGGCCAGTGGCATTTCGGTCCGTTGTCCGCGCTTACAGTGGCGGGTCCGCGGGGGCTTTGCACCCCACTTCCCTTTTCAGCCCAACAGGGCACCGACGGATATGTGATTTTGGTTATTCAGTTTATTGGCCAGACGCTCATTAACGATAGCAGGTATGGCCGTATTGTAAATCGGTTTGGAAATTGAATCCCGGTTTTTTATCGATGGCTGAGAAGGGATTCAGCCGCCGCCAACCTTGGGAAACAGGGACAGGGTCTGCCCGTCGGTTAGTACAGTTTCTTTGGTTACGTGGCGAGCATTGACCAAGGCAACTCCAAGTTCTGGATGGTCTATACCCAAAGAGGTGAGGACATCGCCGACGGTGGTTTCGTTCGGGAATTCCCGGTCTTCTATCTTGAATCGATCATTGCGAAAGACAGCAAAAAGTTTCACGGTAATCTTCATGAACAGCAGGCCTCGAATGCGATGGAGCGGTTGAGAACAAAAAATTGTGGGCACCCGGTACGGGTGCCCACAACGGTTTAACCAGTTGCATCTACGAAATTCTTAGAAGTTCCAGAACTCGTCGATTTCTTCGCCGGTGAAGTCCCAAACAACGTTGTGCGGGGGAACAGGCTCGAGCTCGAAGAACTCGGGCAGGCGGTCGTCGGCGTTGTTCAGGCCAGCGGCTTCGTTGAAGGCTTTTTCAGTCTTCAGGATGTGCTTGCCGAGGCCAACTACGTCGTCGCCGGTCAGGGCGATGCCGTAGCGGGCGTTGATCATGTCGATCAATGCCGGCAGACACTCGGGGATGTCCAGCGCCGGGAAGGCGATGAAGATACACATGCCGGTGCTGTCAACAGCTGCGGTAGCGATGGAAAGGTTACGGGAAAGCTCAACCTGACCTTCTTTTTGCAACGGATCGATATGGCCGCCAACCTGCAGGATGTTGGTAGCGATGGCGTAACCGGCAGTGTGGTCGGCACCCATGGTCGAGGTAGCGTAGGTGATGCCGATACCTTTAACCGAGCGGGGATCGTAAGCCGGGATGCCCTGGCCCTTAACAACCGGTACGCGGGTCAGACCGTAAGCGTCGCCTACAGACTTGGTGCCGTTGCCGAGGATGCGGCCGAGAGGAGTGGCCTTGCCGATTTCTTCGTTCATGATGCGCAGGGCTTCTTTGCCGTCGCCCCAGGGGAGAACGCCGGCTTCCATGGCTACGCCGAGCAGTACGGCGCCTTCAATGGAGTCGATGCCGATGTTGTCCATGGCGTTGTCGATGCGGGCGCAGTCGTCAAGGCTTTCGATCATGCAGTTGATGCCGAGGCCCCAGACAGTCTCATACTCAAAACCGGAAGTGATATATTCTTTGTTTTCGTCAACGTATACCTGGGAGCACTGGATGATGCAACCAGCGTGGCAACCGTGCTTGGTGCTGCCGCCACGGGAAGCGATGACGTCGTGCATGGTTTCACCGGAAACCTTGTCGTGGTGATCGCATTGACCGTACAAGAAGTTTTTGGTCGGCAGGCCGCCAGCTTCGTTCAGGATGTTGATCAGAACGTTGGTGCCGTAGATGGGCAGTCCTTCGCCGGTGACCGGGTGATCGAGCATGGCCTTGGCAAATACCTTGGCAGCTGCGCGGAACTTGTCTTTGTCGGCGATTTCAACGCGCTTGCCTTCGGAATCGTCGATGGTCATGACCTTGATGCCCTTGGAGCCCATAACGGCACCGAGGCCACCACGGCCGTGGCTGCGGATCTTTTGGTCGGAGTCTTTGACGGAGATGTTGGACGCCATCAGGCGCTCTTCGCCGGGGATGCCGATGGTGCATACGCCGATTTTCGTGCTGTACTTGGCATTCATGGCGTCGATGACGTCAAAGTTCTGCAGGCCTTTGAGGGCCGAAGCGTCGTGGAAGGTGACGCCGTCCATGTTGACGTGCAGTTCGTACCACTTGCCGGCTTCCGGCTTGTCTTCGATGATCATGGCTTTGATGCCGAGCTTAGCGAATTGCTGAGCGCTGGTGCCGCCGGCATTGGACTCTTTGATGCCGCCGGTCAGGGGGCTCTTGGCGCCACAAGACATGCGGCCGGACTGAGCTGCCGGGGTGCCGGTCAGCAGGCCGGGAGCGAAAACCAGCTTGTTGTTGGGACCCAGGGGATGGCAGGTGGGGGGTACTTCAGCTGCAACGATGGTGGAGGTCAGGCCACGGCCGCCGAGGCCAGCCCATGCTTCCGGTACTTCTTCGATTTTGCAGGTCAGGTCTTTCATGTTGACGCGGAAAATTCTTTTCATTGTTTTCTTTTCCTCCCAAGGTGGTTCTTTTGGAACGGTTCGGGGAAAAATCTCCTTTCCAAAGCTGGGAGGCGCCGTTGTTTCCAACGGAACCCGTCGGCTTGGCAACCATAAGGACCTTCCTCGTAGGTTGTCAGGCTCGGAGATTGAGAGTGCAAAAGTACCGCACATCGAAGCGTGGTTTGAAAATGTAGAACTGCGTTATAACAAAAGCCAAAGAAAAGTACAACACCTCATAGAACACCTTTTTAACTAACAAGAATCGGGCCATCGATGCAAGGAGCGTGATATTAGGGTGTGGAACCACAAAACCTCTTTTGAAATTGCAGGGTTGCTCCAATGGAGGCTGTATTGGATGAGGCCAATCATGAAGCGATGGTTGTTGTCGGGTGTTCCAAAATGGCGCAATTGGGGGTTAAAGAAGACAGTGGGCCACGTAAAATAATATCCCGATAGCGAGCAGCAGCGGGGTAAAATCTTTTAGCCCACGGCTGCGGGACCCGCCAATCGGCAACTCAGCTGAATGCGGGATCAGTGTCAGCAGGCTACGCGCTAATTGCCGAGGTTCTGTATCGCTCAAGGCAAAATAGCGGCCACCGCTGTTGCTGGCAGTCATTTGCAGATTGGCCGCTTGCAGGCGGGTTTGTAGATGACGGCCTGTTGAATCGGTATAGAACCCTTCGATGCCGGTTGCACCAGGGCGGCGGATGGGGATGTAAACCTCCTCTGGCTGGCCGATGCCAATGGTATAGACCGGTAACCTGTCCTTGTTCATCTGCTCGGCCTGACTGGTGAGTTCAGCTAGGCTGTTCTCTGTATCTTCCCCGTCCGAGAGCAATATGACGGCGCCGACATTCTGGCTGTGGTCGCCAAGCAGTCCGGCTCCGGTTGCCATGGCCCTTTTCAGGTCGCTGCCCGATTCGGTCAGTTCCGCCAGGCGGGTATGTTGCACCATGTAGCGCAAGAACCCCTGGTCTCTGGTCGGGGCCACGACTTCGATACCATTTCGGGCAAAAAAGAACAGGCTGGCCTGTCCGCCGTCCATCTCCTCGAACAAGCGAAGGGCGAAGAGGCTGGCCGCGTTCAACCGATTGACAACCGCCGAAGGATCGGTTGAAGGATCATCTAGCAGCACGTCCTCTGCCAGCATCGATTTGCTGACATCGATGCCTACGGCCAATTTAAGGCGATGACTTGGGTCGTCTTTTAACAGTGCCCAGAATTGAGGACCGCTCAGGGCAATGATCAGGCTCAGTAAAGTAAGGCCACCGCTAATCATTCGGCTGCGGCATCGCCATAGCCGGGAGGGGGAGGCCGGCAATAAAAAGACCCGTTGTGTTTGGCGAATAAAACGATCGCTTGCCGCCATCATAAAAAAACTAACCGGCAGCAGAATCAGCAACCATAAGGCCCAAGGCTGAGAAAGTTCCATTGTGTCGCCTATTTTTCGACCCGGGTTTCGGCCGGCGCACCAGGTGAGAAACCTGGTGCTTCGGGGATGTAGGTTTGCAGTTGCTCCTGTACCCGAGAGATATCCGCCGGGGGGATTTCGCTCAGGCCGAGGCGGCGATATTCGCCGACGGCGACGATTAGTTCCAGGTTCCAGCGTGGTAGCGCTCGCTCAAAGGAGGAAAGGCTTACCTTATCCACCTGGCGAATGGCGATTTTATAATCATCCAAGGCATCCGTTAGAAATTTCGCCCCTTTGCGGCCGTCCTTTTCGTGGTAGAGAACGCTATAGGCCAGCAGCACTGCGGTGTTTCCTTTGAGGTTATGAAATCTCCACTGCCAATTTAGGGGCAGGTTCGGATTGTCAGCCAGGCTTTCGGCCAGTGCATCTCTAAGTTGCATCAGGTTAGCGTGAAAGTCTGCGGCGGAAGCGTGGGCGCGCTCTGCAAGATAAGGATTGTCCAAAGTGTCTCGGAGCTCGTCGAAAAGGGTGACGGCTTGCAGCCACTGACGGTAGAGCAGAGCGTACTCCACCTCCGGCAGATAAAGATTTTGTTGGTTGGCCTTCTCAACAAGCTCTTTCAGTTGTTGTGGATCAGCAATTTCAAGCCCTGTTTGGTTGATGCTCGCGATACGATTATTGAGGTCGGATGTCCGGTGTCGTTGCCCCATCGCTCGCTGCCAGTAGAAAACTCCCGCTACCAGCAGGCATAGGCCGGCAGCAGCTATAATCTGTGCCAGGTGACGCTGGTATTTAGACGCTTTGTGGGCCATTCTTCGCTTCCTTTGTCTGAATAAGACCTGTGTGCTGCAACTGACTCTTAGCGTTAATATTTTCGATAGCCGGGCAGGGTGCGCAGTCCCATTCCAATCAGTATCAGCCCCAACGCCGCGGCGATGAACCAGGGGCGAGTCCAGCGGGGCCGGACCGTAGCGCGAATCAGGTTGCGGTTCGCCTCCAAGGTATCAATCTCCCTGTAGATCTGCTGTATCTGCTCCCGATCAAAACCTTTAGCAATCGGAAAAATCCTGCCAATAGTTGGTTGCCCGACGATGGGATTCATTGCTTCGGCGACGGCCTCATCGACCTGGCCCCCTATGGCAATGATGTAGAAGCGCATGTCGAGGGCCTTCATCAGGGCAATGATATTCACCAGGTTCGGCAATTGACCGCGCCGTACATGGGCTCGCAAGCGGGGCTCGATGCGGCCATCGGTAAAGAGAATCACCGCCATGCCGGTGCCCAGCCCGCTACGGCGCAGTTTGAGTGGAATATCGAGCAAGGTACCGGGTTCACCGAGGAGGAACTGACGCAGTCCGTCAATTTCCCCAGGGCTCAAGCGCCGCTCATCTGGCAGCATGGAAAAGAACACCGACAGGGCCAGCCAAACCGCTTCCGAGGCGTTGGTGCCGCCGCCGGCGCCAAGTTCCCGGTAGATCCGCGACTGGTTTTGGCTGCGGACCAGGTCTAGTTTTCTTTTCAATAGGGCCCGGTCTGAAGTCAACGGCGCCAGCAGACGGGCAAAACTGGAAAAAGCCACCAGTCCGATATAGTCCCCTTCCCGGCGCAGATCGACGAAAGATTCGAGGCCGTCCAGGGCAATATCGCCGACAGTTAGTCGGGAAAAACGATCGATCTGCCGTCTCATGGAACCGGACAGATCAAGGGTCAGGATGATCCATTTTGATTCGATGTACTGCTCTACGCTGCGGCGTGCATAGCCTGGATTGGCCAAGGCCAGAATGAGGCAGATAAAAACCGCCGCAAAAATCAGGTTGTCGTAGTGTTTTTTCCACCAGCCAGGCTGCAGGCCCCTCAGGTAGATGCCGACGGAGGGAAATGGCAACCGGTTACGGGTGCGTTGCCGCAGCCGCAATAGTAGAGGTAGCAGCAACAACGCCAGCAGGGCCAGCGGATATTCCATCTCCAGATTCGGCATGGTCGTCAGCTGACCTCCGTGTCCGTCTGCCGGCCGGCGGCCTGGTCCGCCAGATCGGTCATTAGATTTTCGGCCTGAGCCAGCAAGGCGCGATGTTGCTCCATATCGAGACGGTCAGCCGCCAACAGATGCTCAATCCCCTGGAGTACGAATTCTGCCTGCCGCATTTCCTTGTCTGAGAGGCTGTTCTTCAGCTGAGACAAAAAAGTTCTGTGGCTGCCGCCGCTGGTTGCTGCCGACAGTCCTGCGTATTCGGCTAGAAAGGCCTGAAAGGCGCCGCCCAGTTCCGCCCAGTCGTCCGGTTGCAGGGTGAGGGGGGCTTTTTTGAGTTTGTCGGCAAGGTCTGAGTGACGTTCCTGCAGCCGGGTCTGATCCTTGTTTGCCGTCTTAGAGGCTCGGCGCGATGGGGTGCGAATCCAGATGGTCGTGCCCAGGGCCAGCAACAGCAGGCCGGTCGCACTCAAGGTCACGGCCCGTTGCAGACGTCCCCGTTGTTCGGGGTCGGCGATTCTCGGCAGGGTCGCGGGCGCGGCGACTTGCAGGCGATAATCTTCTGCCCCTTCGGGGACCATGGAGGCAATGCGGATCGGTATGAATGCCGTGCGGATGGTTACGGGGCGACCCTCGCCGCTACGGCGGTCGGTGTAATAGACCGGCAGGGCTGGCAGTTGGTAGTCGCCGCTGGCGTAGATGCGCAGGGTGCCGCTGATGCGAATCGGACTGTGGGACAGGTCGACGGCACTGAGGGGCTGATCGAAGCTGATTTCATAGAGGTTGTTAAAGATGCCCCTAGGATTGAGATTGAGGTTGGCGATGGTGGCCGTGTCGATTTTGCTTCCCTCGGCGAAGCGGATCTCCAAGCTAAAGGGCATCGGCATGCCAGCCATCGCTCCCGGTCGGTCGAGCAGGAATTGGATCGCAACCGGTGGTGTGAGGGGGATTTTCAGGGGAAGGGCGCTGGCCACATACAGGTCTTCGCCGAGGAGCGCGGCGGTCTGCCAGGCCAATCGCTGACAGGGGTCGATAGTCACCACATCGATATGGGGCCCTTTGGCGACAACCCCCTGCAGAGCTTCGGCGTTGATTAACAGTCGCTTCCTGGTCGGCTGGTCGGTGGCTGTCTTCCAAGCCAACTCAATTTTATCGAGGGGGGCATAGAGGTGCTGTTCGATCCGCCATGCTGGCTGGATGCTGTGTACCTGCGGATCGTTTCGCCAGCGCTGCAACAGGGCATCAAACAGCCCGGAGGGAAGCCCTTGGCGTAATCGGTAGGCGCCCGTGGCTTCTCCTGCTTCCGGTGTTTCCACCAGATCATCAAAGGCTTCTGGATAGCGGTTGAAAAAATCTGTCATCTGTTGGGGAGTCGCGCCGGGTTCTTGGAATCTGACGATCAGCCAATCGCGGGCCACCTCGGGGATGACTTGCCGGCCCTTCTCATCGAGATACCAAGGGTGGTCATGGGCCATTTGCCAGATACGGTCAAAGCAGGTGGTTTGCTCGGCTGCCGACTCTTCGATGGCCACCGGATCCGAGGCAAAGGCTCGGCCAAGGGGGCCGTTGGGTATCAGAATCAGCAGCAGTCCCGCAACACAGAAATAGCCGTAAAGGGCAAGCTGTCGGATGCGGGCAGGGTGGCGTCGGTTGCTAGATTTATGGTGAATAGGCATGGTTCATCCGTTTCGGTTGCTGGCTACTCCATCAGGATTACACCCTGGCTGCCAGCCGTCTGGCGAAAAGGGCGTTGATCTTTTCTTGAACATTGTCCTGGCCGGCGATAATGACCGTCGAGTCAATGCCGGCTCCTGCGAGCTGCCGTACCCGATGCTGGCGCCAACGGCGCATAGCGACTTGGTAGCGCTGCTGTTGCGCCAGGTCGAGGGTCAACTCCTCGCCTGTCTCCAGATCCTGTAATGGCACCTGGCCGGACAGATTTGGCAGCTGCCATTCCAGCTTCTCCAGCAGGTGTAAGGCCAGCATTTCGTGAGCCGGTGAGCGATCGCTGGCGGCAACGCTGTGCAGTGAGTTTAAGGATCCGAGTTGGCCGTGAAAGTCGGAAAGAATGACCCCCAGACAGGCAGGCAGTAGGGTGGTTAGACGTTCGATGGCTGGCTGTAGCCGGGTTTCCCGGCAGTTGACCGGTTGGGTCTTTTGCAACATGCCGAGCAGACGCTGATATTGTCTGGCGGCAGCGCTGGGTGCCAGATAGTCGATGACCCGGTCGGCGAAGAGCAGCAGGCCGCAAGGATTGCTGTTTTGTAGAGCGCTGTAGGCCAGGCTGGCGGCGATGTCTTGGGTCAGGGAGAGCTTTCGACCGTAGCCCATGGAAGCACTGACGTCGACCAACAACATCAGGGTGTACGCGCTGTCCCGTAGAAATTCCCGCACGTAAAGTTCGCCGCTGCGGGCCCGGGCTTTCCAGTCGATACGGCCGCAACTGTCCCCGGGCAGATATTTGCGCAATCCCCAGAACTCGTAGCCGGTGCCCTTTTCGACTCCGGCCCAATCACCGGCCAGAGGCTGGTGGGGCGGATACTTGGGCTGAATATTGAAACGGTAGCGGGGCTTCATGGTCTAATTATTTCCCCCTGCAGTTTCACGAGGGACACTTGTTCCTTTCAAAGAGAATCACAAGCCAGGCTGTTATCGCAGAGAACGCAGAGAAAGGGAAACCTTAAGAAAAAGGGATCTTTGGGTTTCCTCTGTGCTCTCTGTGGTAAATGATTTCAAGTGTTTGACTCCAATCTGTCCCTAGTCCGGCCGATCAATAGGGGGCGATGCCGCGGATAATCTCCCTGATCAGTTCGGCTGGACGAATCCCTTCAAGAAATGCTGCATCGCTCAAAATAAGGCGATGGCCGAGTACCTCGGCGGCACAGGCATCGATATCTTCAAAAGAGACAAAATTGCGCCCCTCCAAAAAAGCGTGCCCCTTGCAAAAAGCAATTAAATGTTCACCGCCGCGTGGTGAAACACCGACCGTGATGTATTTACTGACCGTGCTGCTGGCGTGGCTTGATTGAGGGCGGGTGCGCAGGCAGATTTCCAGCAGGTAGGCAATGACCCGATCGGATATGCTGACTTCGGCGGAAACATGGTTCTGCATGGCCAGAGCCTGCGTCGTCGTCAGTAGCTGCGGAACGGCTTTTTGCAGAGCCTCGAAGTTGCGACTCTTTTTGTGCAGCAGGTTTGCTTCATCCGCCTGGGCGGGGTAGGTGAGTTCAACCTTGGCGATAAAGCGATCGAGTTGGGCTTCGGAGAGGGGATAGGTGCCGAGCTGTTCCACCGGGTTCATGGTGGCCAGCACCATGAACAGGTCGGGTAGGGGGTGCTGGTCGCGATCGATACTGACGACCTTTTCCTGCATGGCCTCGAGCAAGGCCGACTGGACCTTGGGGGCGGCCCGGTTGATTTCATCGGCCAGCAGGATGTTGCAGAATACCGGTCCCTGATTGAAGGAAAAGGTCGACGTCGCCTGATTGTAGACCGTGGTCCCGGTGATATCGCTGGGCAGTTTGTCTGGAGTGAATTGAATGCGCTTGAAGGTGCCGCCGATCAGGCGGGCAAAGGTAGCCACGGTGAGGCTCTTGGCCAGGCCGGGGACCCCTTCGAGAAGGACGTGGCCCTTGGCCAGCAGAGCGCAGAAAATAGTCTGGATCATCCGCTGTTGACCGATGATCACCTTGCTGATTTCCGCTTCGGCTTGCTGCAATTGTTGGCGGAAGGATTCGCCTCGGGAGCGAATATCGGCGTGCGGGCTTTGGGCGGTAGAGGTCATGAATTCTATCCCTTGATAGGCAACCTCTTAGAAGTATACAAATTTTTTGCGGTCCCGAATGATCAGGTGAAGAAAAAAGGGCCCACCTAGCAGGGCGGTCAGTACGCCGACGCGTAGCCCGCCGCCGCCCCAAAGGCGTACCACGCAGTCTGAATAGACCACCATGGCGGCGCCGAGCATGCCGGCGACGGGGATCAGGATGCGGTTGTCCGAGCCGACGAAGCTGCGCATGATGTGGGGGGCGACCAAGCCGACGAAGCCGATGGCTCCGGCCACGGCGATGGCGCCGCCGGTGAGCATGGCGGCGAGAAACAGCAGCACGCTGCGCGACCAGAAGACGTTAACCCCGAGGTTGGCGGCGATCTCCTCGCTCAGCATGATGATGTTGAGATCGCGGGCATAGAGCAGCGAGGCCAGCGAGCCGAGCAGGGCGATAATCAGCACGATCTGCACGTGCTCCCAGGAGCGGTTGGTCAAATCGCCCATCAGCCAGCCGACGATCTTGCGGGCCATCTCGAACTGGTCCGTCGACAGAACGATGATTAACGAGGTCAGGGCACTAAAGATGGCATTAAAGGCGATGCC
>LGVF01022198.1_pt1 | contig 10291 bp, 6 predicted proteins | sample 469901 | NCBI WGS metagenome assembly LGVF01 (sample SAMN03893561, study PRJNA290197) | marine sediment metagenome | material: sediment; isolation source: combined push core samples #3730, #5133, and #5579 collected at Hydrate Ridge | place: Pacific Ocean: Hydrate Ridge | reverse complement strand
GGAGATGTCAGCATATGAAAAAGATATTGAAGAAGCCATACTGATCATTCTTAAAACTGCAAAAGGAGAACGGGTGATGCGCCCGGATTTCGGGTGCGGTATCTTTGATTTTGTATTTGCGTCCATGAACACCGCCACGATCACAATGATGGAAGCAAGTGTGAGAGAAGCAATTGTTCTCTGGGAACCAAGAATAGATATTAAAAATATCAATCTGTCACCTGATTCCGGTGAAGAAGGTAAACTCCTTATCAGTATTGATTACAGGGTGAAGAGTACAAATAACAGGTTCAATCTGGTATTTCCATTCTATATGAGGGAGGGACGGTAGGTTTGCCAAAGATTAATACACGGGAGTTTCAGGCACTCCTGGATGAAAAGAAGGCAATGGTTCCACTGTATACGCCAGAATGGGACATATCTGATGAAAAGGATGTGGGTGCTGCACTTCTTAAGATTTTCACCCATATGCAGATGGAGATCATTAACAGATTGAACCGTGTACCAGATAAGCATTTCACTGCCTTTTTAGAGTTGCTTGGGATAAAACTCATGCCGGCGCAACCCGCCAGAGTACCTGTTACCTTTTATCTCTCAAAAAAACACTCTGGAGGTGTTTTTGTGCCTCCCGGGACAAAAGTTGCAACAGAGGAGACTGATAATCACAGTGCTCTGATTTTTGAGACCGTGAACGGTTTTTATGCAGCCAATGCAGCCATCAAAGAGGTATACTGTGCAGACCCTGAAAAGGATGAGATATTTTGCTATTCGGATGATTTATCAGAGAAAAAAGAATTTAAATTGTTTGAAGGGGATAATCTCCAGAAACATGTGTTATATCTGGGGCATGACGAGTATTTTAATCTGAAGGAACCGACACAAATCAAGTTAGAATTCAATTTTATGTCAGGCAGCGTGGAGGAGCTGGTAAATTATAGGTGGGAATACTGGGGAGAAGATGAAGATAAGCCAGTACAATTCGATAAGCTGGTAAAAAATACTAATATTATAATTTTAAAATCAAAAGGAGAAATAAAGAAAAAAAAAATACATGGGATTGAAAGCCACTGGATACATTGCAAAATAGAGAATGTCACTGGAAATCTTCCTGTCATTAAGAGTATCAAGATAAAAAACATTAATGCAGAATCCATCCAACCGGACCTTGGATTTTATAATGGTATACCTCTTGATGTAACAAAAGAATTCTATCCTTTCGGCACAACACCCAGATTGTTCGATACATTCTATTTAGGGAGCAAAGAAGCATTTTCAAAGAAAGGCGTAAAAATAACCATCACATTTAGTAGAACAGATAAACCAGATCCTGTTCCCAATAACGTGGAACTCCTATGGGAATACTGGAATGGTACTGTCTGGCAACTCCTACATATAAATAATGATGAAAATACGATAAATAATTTTACTTTATATAATTCAACTGGATATATCAAATTTAATTGCCCGGATATTAAAGAAACAAGTGTGGGTGGCCATGATAGTTATTGGATACGTGTTCGTCTAATAAAAGGGGATTATGGAAAAGAAGAAATTAAATCGGAGAAACCGCTTCTATTCAGTATTCCATATCAGGAAAATATACAAATTCCAGATGGATTAAAACAAGGATTCACTGATAATGAAATATATCTTTCTGAATTAATCAATACTAATGAAATAACAACTGGTAAATGGATAATAGTTGACTACGAAACGAATAACGTATATTTTGTAGAAAAGGATAACTCTCATTTAAATGTCTATAGGAAGGTAACCTGGGCAGCTATACCAAATTTTAAACCACCTGTTATAACCGGAATCGATATTACATATTCTTTTAATCAGAATGATCAGAAAAACCTCCAGTACTGTCTAGCAAAAAATAACCGTGAATGGAGATACTTTACTCAGGAAAGCAAAGACAGCACAGGATTTAAACCGTTCATCCCCCTTCCAGATAATCATCCCACTATTTACCTGGGTTTTAACAATGCTTTCAAAAAAGGAAATATCAGCATATTTTTTTCTCTTGTCGATGAGCTCTTTTCTCAGGTTACAGGAGCAAAGGTACATTGGTCATACTGGAAAAGGGCGCAGAACCTGTATGAGAAAATGACCAGCACAAAAAAATTACATCTTATTTCGACAGAAGGGATAAGCAAAGGCGTAGAACTGATCCTTGAGGAAACAACCGGCATGGATGTTATTACGCAGACTGTGAACATCCAATCCTGTTCTGATAAAAAAATCGCACTGGACAGGGAACTGGACTTTTATTATTCAAAAGCGGCCAGGGTCATGCAAAGAAACCACCTTGAAGTATTTGATCATACTGAATATATCACGAAAAATGGAACACTGGAATTCATCGGGCCAGCAGACCATGAAGAAATCCAAAAGTTCGGGAAAAAAAAATACTGGGTTGCAGGTACCCTGACAAATGTAACAAAGGACTACGATCCACCCTTAATAAAAGGCATCTATCCTAACACGGTGTGGGCAGAACAGGTGGAGACGATCAAAGATGAGATCCTGGGATCGGGCGATGGGAAAAAGGACAGGAGCTATCAATTCACCAGGTCTCCTATCATTTCCCCTGAAGTGTGGGTCATGGAAGGGGAGATCATTCCCGAAGATGAGAAAAAAAACCTGTCCCAGGATCGTATCAAAGAGATAAAAGACAATACAGGAAAAGTCAAAGAAACGTGGATCAAATGGAAAGCAGTGGAGGATTTTACTGGTTCGGATCCAAGAAGCAGGGACTATATGATGGATTGTTCAATGGGTATGATGACATTCGGAGATGGCGAAAAAGGAATGATCCCCCTAATAGGAAAGGACAATATCAGAGCAGACTATAAATCAGGCGGAGGGGTTGAAGGAAATCTGCCTGTCAATGAAATTACTGTGCTCAAATCTCCTGCAGGCGGTATCGACCACATTATAAATCATGAACCAGCCGAAGGTGGATCAGATACTGAGCTGCTTGAAGAGGTATTTGAAAGGGGACCGCATTTGATCAAGCACAGGGACAGGGCAGTTACCAGGGAGGATTTTGAACGACTTGCCAGGGAGGCTTCGAACTATATTGCCAGAACTAAATGTGTTCCTGAAGGGAATACGCTTTACATTATCATAATTCCAAAAGGAGAGGAAGATAAGCCCCTGCCTTCCCGGGGTCTTAAAGAGATCGTGAAAAACTATCTTCTCAGCCGAAGGCTGAACCTGATTTCAGCTGAACGTATACAGGTCGAAGCCCCCTCCTATGTGGAAGTACAGGTCACAGCAGATATCATTTCCAAGTCCATAGAAGATGCCGTCCCTCTTGAAAAGGAGATTCTCAAACGTTTGAGGGCATTTTTTCACCCACTAACAGGTGGAAATGAAAGAAGAGGATGGGAATTCGGAAGGGACGTACATATTTCAGATGTGTATGCCATGCTTGAAGGGATTGATGGCGTGGATCATGTTGAAAATCTGGAGCTTAACGGGAGAAACACAGATGTAAGCATCGATAAAATGAAAACGGCATGTACAGATCAGCATAGAATCACTATGAAGCTTGGAGTGACACAATGACGCTTCCAAAAGAAAAACTCGATAATAAGACTTATGAGGACCTGGTGAAGGAAGCGATCTTACGCATACCCATTTATGCACCTGAGTGGACTGACCATAATATCCACGACCCAGGCAGGACGTTCATAGAACTGTTCGCATGGCTGGCTGAGATGCAGATGTACAGCCTGAACAGGATAACCGACAGAAGCAGGAGAAAATTCCTGAAGCTTATTGGTATAACAGAGCTAAGACCGGCAAAATCTGCAACAGTTGATGTTACTTTTTCACTGCTGACCGGTAATCTAACCTTTATAGATAAAGAGACCATCGTGGCAGCCAGTGATCCTGTATCAGGAGAGGATATTCTATTTGAGACGCAACAGGATCTCATGGTTGTTGATGTAAAATTAACGAAAATCCTTGTACTTCCCAATGACAAGAATAACCAGAATTACTTTGACAGATCAGATGCCAATAAAAACGAAAACGTGCATTACTATGCCTTTAGGTCCAAACCGGAAGTGGATGATGAACTCTATCTCGGGTTTAATAAAGATCCGGGTAAAGATATTACACTAACATTCTATCTTTACGGGGGGGCAGGAAAAGAAGAAGAAGAATTCCAACTATTTCCATCGGGTAAAGTGCAATGGAAATATTGTATAGGCAAGGGAAATGGTGAAAGTGATTGGAATAATGTGGAAGAAATACATGATGAGACCAACCATCTTTCAAAAAGTGGTAAAGTAAGGATCAATATTAAAGATCCTCCAATGGGAAATGCGGTTATTGAAAAAAACGATCTTTTCTGGTTGAGGTGCATAGTGATAGATAATAATTATGATATCCCTCCGAAGATCGATCAGATCTGTTTGAATACCGTCCCTGCTATTCAACGCAGTAAGGTGAAGGAAGACCAATTTTCTGGCAGCGGACTGCCAGGTTTCTGTGATGACATCAAGGATGTCCCGGTCCTGTATAATATGAAGGGAGAAGAGAAAATCCAAATAATTGTTGGGACTGATGAATGGAGCAAAGTGGAAGATTTCGATGCTTCAGAACCAGGGGATAAGCACTATACAATGGATCTAAAAACCGGCAGGGTGAGCTTCGGGGACGGCATCCACGGGAAGATCCCACCAAAAGGAGAGAACAATATCCTCGTATCCTATCGAACCGGCGGCGGTGTGCGGGGAAATGTGAAGGCTAGTGCAATAAATAGAGTGGAGAGTGATCCTATAGTGGAGGGCGATCTTAGCACAAAAGTATCAGTAACCAACCACCGACCTGCGTCGGGCGGGGATGATGCTGAGACACTGGAAGAAGCCATCCAGCGCGCCAGGATGGATTTAAAAACTCCTTACCGTGCCGTTACTTCCCAGGATTATGAGATGCTTGCTAAGAACACACCTGGGGTCAGGGTCGCAAGGGCCAAGGCCCTGCCGGGCTATTATCCGAGTAAAGATAGCACAGTGCCGGGAATTGTTTCTGTGATAGCTGTCCCGGAGGTCCAGGACAATAATGTTAATCCGGAGCCGAGTACGGGTTTTATGAAGACCGTTTACGAGCATCTGGATAAACACAGGATGTTGACCACTGAACTGTATGTCCTGCGCCCGGGTTATGAAGAGATATCTGTGAATGCAACAGTACGAATATTTCCAAGGTATGTTGGAAGTACAGTTGCAGATGAGGTTAAGAATAAACTCAACGATTTTTTACACCCCACCAGTGGAGGGCCGGAAGGCGCAGGGTGGCCTTTCGGTAGATCTGTGTACAGATCAGAGATATATAAAGTTATAGACCAGGTGAAAGGCGTGGATTATGTTAAGAGTGTGTCCCTGGGGTATTTGTTTAGCTGGAATGATATTCCAGGAAACGATAATGTGAGGCTCATAGAATTTCTAAAAAAGAAATTTGGCAATATTTGGTTAGAAACAGCAACAATTAAAAAAATCGATGACGATATGACTATAGAATTATTTTTTAAAAACAATTCTCTTTTTTTAAGACTTAATGATGAAAAAACCAAGGTGAACTTAGAAATCGATGACGTTGGAACCGATGAATTCATTGTGAGGACTGAAAATGATAAGCTAAACATATACAAAAACGATGGTATTGATATTTCCATACCTGCCCACAGTCTTGTATATTCAGGAATCCACCTGATCACGGCAGAAGAGGAGGGGGAAGCAGTGGATGCCTGACGATTTCAAGTTCAGGGCACTGACGGGTGAGGACTGGAAGGATATCCAGAGCACGTCATTAACATATAAAGACGGACTCACACTTAAAGAAAGAGAAAATGACGGCCCGTATATCTCTCCATTCCTTAACAGCGGAATTTCTGAGTGCCAGTGGCACCGCATCAAGATTAAAGCAGATATCCCTGATAATGCCACGATCACGGTTTCATTCTCCACATCAGACCATGAAGGATCTGAGAACGATGAGCATGAAAACTGGTATGACAGTTGCGTTTTCAAGAAGAATGTCAGGGACGCCCTCATCCAGGTACCTTCCGGACAGTACATACGATTGAAAATAGAGCTTCACCGCGATGGTGAAAAATCCCCGGTATTGAAGCAGGTGAAGGTATATTATCCCAGGCTCTCATACCTGAGATACCTTCCCGAAGTATTTCAGGAAAACAGCGAAAGTAAGGAATTCCTGGAGCGGTACCTGTCTATCTTTGAATCGGCGTTTTACGACAGTGAGGAGTGTATTTCCCACATACCCTTATATATTGACCCCAAGGCAGCCCCTGAGGAGTTCTACCGCTGGCTTGCCGATTGGGTTTCCCTTGATCTATATGAGCTGCTCACAGATAATGAGAAACGGGAATTCATCTTAAAGGCAGTGGAATTCTACAAGCAGAAAGGCACGATATCGGGACTTGCATCCCTTGTGTCCTTCCTGACAGGAAAAAAATGCTGTATCAAAGAATACAAGAACAATGTGTTCCGCTCATACCAGATGAAACACGACAGTGTATTTGATATTGAACCTGAGGAAAAGGTGGAGCCTGAGAAAATGATGGACATTCTCAGGTGTGAAGACAATATTGATATTATTGTGAACAGAAACGATGACAATAAATCTGATTGTACAAAATTCTATTACAGGACATCCCGAACGGTGGATAAAAAGGTTCCTGGACTGCTGGCAAACAGAGGTAAGTATTGTGATGAGATACATTACGTAACAGGGATAGGAAAATCAGGTACCAAAAGGAAAATAAACTATTTTTCAAATTCTATTGGTATTTTTGTATTTTTCCATTTCAATGATGAACTTGAAATAAATGAGGATCAGTTGCGTAAGATAATCGATTCTTTCCTCCCTGTGTTTGTAACAGTAGATGTTACTTTTGTTGAATCACCAGTTAAAGAATCATATGTATTAAATTTGGTGGATGAAAAATTCTTTGATAAAGTGGATGCGCCTGCAGAGGAAAAGATTGTAAATGTCACGGGTGACTACATAGATCAAGTTGTAGGTTGGAAAAGGTTTTACACATATTATGATCATGGAACGGACGAGCCTCCATATGGGTGTACTTACAGTGATGCAAAACCTGAATGTAAACAATTTAGAACTGTTCATGGAGCTGTAGGTTTCACTTTTAATATTTAACTGTTCATAATAAAAAATTTATTTGAGGTAATATCATGGATATAAAAGGAGAATTCAGGGATGTTTTATCCAGGAATGGAGTAGTAATTGAAGATAGAGGCTGGAAATCCAATGAAATCGTATCGGATTTTGGGAAATTCCTGGCTGCTGTGATGAAGAAAGATTTTACAGAACCTTTAAACAAGGATGACCCTCCAAATGAGAAGGAACCCATTGCCGTTGGTATTGAATATATGGCTGTGGGAAGCAGCAGTGAAGATCAAGAGGAGAAGGACCGGGTCACTAAATTTAAAAATATGGCAGTCGATTTCTTTGAAGGATTGAATTCGGATGAACAGAATGCTGATGAGCCTTTGAGTAAAAATGGCAACTGGATTTGGATCAAGAAAATTGAGGTGGGGGAAATACAATATAGGGATATCAAAGATACACCTGTTACTAATAAACTCCAAGTGGATGTTGTATTTAAAGAAAATATACCGAAAAGTAACAAAAAATCATTGAAGTTTGAAGAATTTGCCCTTCTTGGCATCCACAAAAAAGAATCTGATGGAAAATTCGATATAGATAAGATGTTTTTTATAAACCATGCTCCCCACGGAGTAATTGAAAAAGAGAGAGATATGATAATTACGAGAACTGTGAAATTGACATTTCCAATTAAGCAGGAGGTTACTTCATGAGCAAAGAAAAAAAATCATTCTGGATGGAAAAGCAAACAGGGAACTTCACTCTTAAAGGAAAGGATACGTTTGATCCTGCAAAGAGATATGTGGGGATACGCCTGCAGCAAGGTGTTCCTCTTCTGGACAGAGACTGGAACGAACTTGAGGATATCAGGCGCTATGAAGAGCAGATGCTCCGCAAATGGTATATCGGGAATGGCACGCCCGATGACGGATTCAGAATCAGTGCAGTTGATCCTGCAGCCAATGATTTTATGATTTCAGCAGGCAGATGTATGGTTGATGGATTCGAAGCGGTAAATGAACCGTATTTTAGTGTAGATGTAAAATTTGAAGGTGACCTCACCAACACCATCTCGAAGGAATTGAAGAGTATATTTGAAAGTGAAGGATACCCGCTTTCTGTAGATGTTAATGTTACAAAAAATGAAGAAAAAGAGAATGAATGGGTAATAACTGAGGGAGAACAATTCATAGTCAGGAAAGAAGATGGAAAGCTAAACATTTACCCATATCATATACGTTACTTGCAGCAAGAGGGCATATCGGATTTAAGTGCACCAGATAAAAATAGGACCGATACTGTTTATCTCGACGTCTGGATCGAAGAGGTGACAAGCGATGACGACGATGCTCTTAAGAATCCAGAGGACGTGAATGAGGAAACCACTGTAAGACATAAACTGGAATGGCTAGTCAGGGTGGTAGATGAGAGTAAAGGGATTACTCATCATCCATACCATCATTATTATAAAATAGCAAGGATCACCAGGAATGGTAGCAACACCATTTCAAAGAAAGATATCGAGGATCTGAGGGAAAAAAAATCGTTTAGTAAATTAAATGTACTCGAAAACGGCAACGTCGGCATCGGGACGACTGAACCTTTCACAAAACTACATATAGTAACTGAGGAAGGTGCAGATCTCGAAGGTTATGGCAATCCTTGGGTGAGGGGTCAGCACATAGAAATCGCAGCAACGAAAATGTGGGGATTATCTGATCTTCATGGCATGCTATGTACATGGAATAGTGACAGCCTTTTTATTGGACAGAAAGATGAAGGGGTTGACAGGAAGGATGCCCTTATCGCATTTGGAGATAACCGTAACGATTCACTTCGTTTCATGTTTACTCCACCTGGTAAACAGCCCCCCGAACCTGAGGAATTAATGAGAATCAAAGGCAATGGCAACGTCGGCATCGGGACGGATGATCCAAAAGAAAAGTTGCATGTTGATGGATCCATCAGAGGTAACCAATCCGGAGCACTTAGACTGAACACCGATAATGGATTTGTTGATATAGGGCCTAAAAATGTGAACTGGTCTCACTTTGAAACCGACAGACAAAAGTTTTACTTCAACAAAGAAATTTGTGTCGCTTCTGGAAAAATTGGAAGCTACGAAGGAAACTTATCACTCTGCACGAATGGGAATACGAAAATGGGTGGGACAGCGCGCATCACGGTACAAAATTCGAACGGCAACGTCGGCATCGGAACGACGGAACCTCAAAGCAGCTTGCATATAAAAGTCAGTGATAAAACCAAATTTCCATTGGTAATCGAGAATCATAAATTTGAAATAACTCCAGAAGTAATAGGAGAATTCTTTGATTCACTGCCAACAAATTCTGTTATACTTGGTTTTCCAGAGATGAGTGAACTAATGTTTTTTTGGAAGGTTATGGATCAAAACAGGACAGTAAAAATACTTCATGCGGCGTTGCCAGGTAAAGCATTTAATATTTAGCTCAAAAAATATAATTGGTAGGAGACTTAAAAATGAAACAACAATTAGAGAACCGTCTCAAAGAACTCAAATCCGAATTCGAATCAGGCCAGAAAGCCCTGACCGAGCTTGAGAACAGGCAGGCTAATCTGAGAAGCTCCCTGCTTCGCATCAGCGGTGCCATCCAGGTGCTGGAGGAGGAGCTGGATAAACCTAACGGCGATTTGTCAGAACAGCCAGTTTTAAAAGAGCTTTCCGAACCGGTTAAAATGGAAACACGGTCTGATACTGAATAGTGAAATTCCTGTGCAGAAAAACAAGCTGATCAATATCGATATTTGATAAGTATGCTTGGTTCTCACACCCCACTGGTTTCCTTAAAAGAGTGATAAAATGACAGTCATGTTAAAAGGCTCCTACTGCGACATATTAACCGACCCCCATGCGAATATCAGGTGGACCAGCGGCTGGTGTTCCAACCTCATCGTCCACAACTGCTACGTACTCTTAGCAGCGCTGATGAAAGGGCAGCCTGACCTGAAGGGCCTCATGTACCTGGCAGCCGGCAAAGGCAGAGACTCCTGGGATTCCGTCAGACCTGAACCTGTTCCGACAACCACAATGCTTGAACAGGAAGTATTACGCAAGCCTGTCAGTGATGCTCAGATCAGT